>Ga0210398_10001920_pt1 | contig 20710 bp, 14 predicted proteins | sample IncBWC4OmetaG_FD_161047 | JGI IMG/M metagenome (GOLD analysis project Ga0210398, IMG submission 161047) | Forest soil microbial communities from Barre Woods Harvard Forest LTER site, Petersham, Massachusetts, United States - Inc-BW-C-4-O | ecosystem: Environmental > Terrestrial > Soil >...
AGCACCAGGAACGGTAATTCAACGCGCCAGTCCGTGGCATCCGTGACATGGGCAACCCGCGAGAATGCATCGAAGCGGATGTTGTCGCCGCGGGTATGCCTGAGCAGAAGACGCCGCGCGCGCTTGCGCTTGGCGCTGATATCGGTGAATTGCCGCTCGAATCGTTCCACGGCCTGCAGAGCCGCCTGCAGCAGTTCTCCGACTTTTGTGTGGCGCGCCTCATCCGCTCCGTCGCGGCGCTTCTCCACCTCGGACAGCCGATGATGCATGGCCGTAATGAGCTGGCGCCGCCGCTTGGGGTTGTCGAGCAAATCATCCTGAAGATAGGGGTTGCGATCGACCACCCACATATCGCCCAAAACCTCGTACAGCATGCGCGCCGATCGGCCGGTGCGCCGCTCGCTGCGCAAACCATCGAGCACCGTCCAAGCCGGCTCTCCCAGCAGGCGGATGACGATCTCGCGATCGGCCAGCGAGGTGTAGTTGTACGGAATTTCGCGCAGTCGCGATTCCGGCTGTTTTTCCACGGGATGTCGCGCTGCGTCGGCAAAATCTGCGACGGCGTTCATGTTCGAAGAGTTTACGCATTTTTCCGCCGAAGTTGTCGATCTCGACGCATACTGATCGTCTCAAGTCGCTGTTTCTTCCGCCGTTACCTTCGGTGTGCAACCTCTATCCGTCAATGCTCAGGAGCCACTCGAGAGCCTCGGCGTCGTGCGCGGCCTGGTCGAGCAGTACGTCAGCGGCAACGGGCTGGTAATTCCCGCCCTGCCCGATGTGGCGGTTCGCGTCGTAGGCGGCGGCACCAAGAATTCCGGCAGTGCCCACCTGCTCGCGGAGATCATCCAGTCGGACGCCGCGCTGAGCGAATATGTGCTGCGGATTGCCTCATCCGCCGCCAAGCGCCCGGCGTTGCCCATCACTTCGCTGCAGCACGCGATCGCGTGGCTGGGGCTCGATGACGTCGCCAACATTGCCTTCACTCTGGCGCTGCAAGGAAAAATACTCCACGTCGAGGGTCAGCACCGCAAAGCCCGGCGGCTGTGGCGCCATTCACTGGCCAGTGCGCTCTGGGCGCGCCAGCTCGCCCACACGCTCGGCCGCGAGACCGGCTTGTGCTACCTGTCCGGACTGCTCCACGACATCGGCAAGGCCATCACCTTGGGTGCCGTTCATGACGTCGCGCGGCACGCTGGGGTGGCGCTCGCCGGCAGCGAATACGATGCGCTCATCGACGTCTTCCAGCGCGAGGTCGGCATGCGGGTGATCTCAGCTTGGGCTTTGCCGCCGCCGGTGCCCGCCGTGGTGGCCCGGTGGGACAGCTATGCTTGCGCGGACGCGGTGAGATGGGAGAGCAATGTGGTCAACGTCGCACACAAGCTCGCGGATTACACGCTGCATGAACCCTCGATGCTGACGAGAGATCTGCTGGTGATGGATCAAGGATATCGGGATCTTGGCCTCTCGGCGCAGGACGCAGAACCTTTGTTCGATTCGAGCGTTGCCATCAACGCGGAATTGGATCGCTATCTTTCGCCCTAACTGCTCCTAACGCAGTCCGGTTTCCTGGCGGGCGATGACGATGCGCTGAATCTCGCTGGTTCCCTCGTAGATCTCGGTGATTTTCGCGTCGCGAAAGTAGCGCTCCAGGGGCATCTCCTTGCTGTATCCCATGCCGCCATGGATCTGCAGCGCGGCGTGCGCATTGAACATGGCGGTCTCCGAGGCATAGAGCTTGGCCATGCTGCCTTCGGTCGTGGTTCTGGCGCCGCTGGCCTTCGCTTCCTGCTTGGCCCAGGCAGCCTGCAGCATGAGCAGGCGCGACGCCGACAGCCGGGTCTTCATATCGGCGATCTTCGCCTGGGTCATTTGGAATGATCCGATCGGGGCGCCGAACGCGCGGCGCTCTTTCGCATAGCTCAAGGCCGCATCATAGGCGGCACGCGCGATGCCGTTGGCCTGCGCGGCGATGCCGACGCGGCCTTGATCGAGGATGGTCATCGCGATGGCGAATCCATGGCCTTCCTCGCCGAGGCGGTTGGCGATGGGGACTTTGTAGTCGACGAATTCGATCTCGCAGGTTGCGGAGGCGCGGATGCCGAGCTTGGGCTCGATTTTCCCGCGGATGAAGCCGGGTTGGCTGCAGTCGAGAATGAATGCGGTGATGCCCCTGGACTTCGCATCGGAGTTGGTGACGGCGAACATCACCATGTAGTCGGCCACCGGGCCGGAGGTGATCCAAGACTTCTTGCCGTTGAGCAGGTAGTGGGAGCCGTCTGCCGACAGCACCGCGCGGGTACGCATATTGGCCGCATCCGATCCGGATTGCGGCTCGGTGAGGCCGTAGCAGCCGAGGGCCTTGCCGGAGGCGACCGGGACGACGAAGCGGCGTTTCTGCTCCTCGGTGCCGAATTGCAAAATTCCGTTGTTGTACAGGCTGTTATTGACCGAAACGATGGTCGAGTGGGCCGCATCGGCATACGCGATCTCTTCCATCATCAGCACGAAGCAAATCGAATCCAGACCGGCCCCGCCGTATTGCTCCGGGACCTCCACGCCCATGAACCCGAGCTCGCCGGCCTTGGCGATAGTGTCCTTGGGAAAATCCCCCGAGGTGTCGAATTGCGCGGCAATGGGCGCAATCTCGTTCTGCGCGAATTCGCGCGCCGCCGCCTGGATCATCAGCTGATTTTCTGTGAGCGTGAAGTTCATGTTTGGATTATCGTGTTATTCATGAAAAATACCACCCTGGTCAATCATCCGCCCGCCGTCGCTATCCCTACGGACAACAGGCCGCTGGTGGCGCCCATCTTTCAGTCGGTTAAGTTCTCGTTTGACGATACGAATGAAACGCTGCGGTACCAGCGCGCCGAGCGCGCGGGCTTTTTCTACTCGCGCACCTCCAATCCAACCCTGACGCAATTGCAGCTGTTGCTCGGCGAACTGCAGGGCAGGGATGACTGCCTGTTGACCGGCTCGGGCGTCGCGACCATCGCCGCGAGCCTTCTTGCCCTGTGCAAGGCAGGCGATCACGTGCTGCTGTTCGTCGAGTCCTACGGACCCACGCGCTACATCGTGCAGCATCTGCTCGCAAAATTCGGCGTCACGCACACCATGCTGTCGATCGAAGATCTCCCTGGTATCGAAAAATTGCTCAAGGAGAAACCGACGCGTCTGGTGATATTCGAAAGTCCCACCAATCCCGTCACCAAGATTGCTGACATCGAGCACCTGACCTCGAACGCGAAGGCGGCGGGATGCCTGACCGTGCTGGATAACACCTTTGCCGGCTTTCATAACCACGGGCAATACGACATCGACGTCTATCTTCACAGCCTGACCAAGTACGCCTCGGGTCATGGCGATGTGATGGGCGGTGCCATCATCGGGCGCCACGAACTCATCGGCGCCATGCGCAAAGACATCGGGCCGATGGGTCCGGCACTGGACCCCCATGCCGCGTTCTTGATACAGCGCGGCATGCGCACCTATTTTTTGCGCTACGAGCGGCAGTGCGCCAACGCGCTCGCGATCAGCGAATTTCTGCAAGGACATCCGCGCGTGAAGCGGGTGCACTATCCGGGCCTAGGCACTCATCCGCAGCATGCGCTGGCGCGCCGGCAAATGAAGGATTTCGGCACGGTGGTGAGCATCGAATTGGACGGCGGCTACCAAGAAGGCGCGCGCTTCGCCGAGTCCTTGGAATTGTTTTCGATCGCCGCCAGCGTCGGCTCGACCGAGTCGCTGGTCATGCCGCCGCAACTCTTGCACAGCGGCGGGTACACCGCGGAGCAGCGTGCCAGGTCACTCATCGGCAAGGGAACCGTGCGCCTCTCGATAGGACTGGAAGATGAGACGGACCTTAAGGACGATCTGGCTCAGGCCCTGGTCCAGGCATTTACTTAACATATTGATTTTACATATGTTTTTAACATAACGCGGGCGGCGCTCAAGCATCACCCGGCGATGCCGATCTTCAAGGGATCGACAAGAACGTCGTGAAAGGTGCCAAGAAGTGAGTCTTCAATCCGCAGTCGTCGTTCCCGCCATGCAGTTCCGAGCGGCACAGGCTTTCTTGGACCTCTCCTTGGCCAGCCCGCAACACATCGCGCCCATGCCGCGTGTTTGCGCGCAGCTTGCCGAATTGACCGCGCAGCACGCGGCCGATGCCGCGCAGCTTGCACGTCTGATTCAATCCGATCCTGCGCTGGCCGGCGAAATCATGCGCGCGGCGAATTCTCCGGCTTTGCGGCCGCGCTCGCCCATCGTGTCCCTGCAGCAGGCTGTGTCATGGCTGGGGGTCGCCGAGGTGCGCAACATTGCGATGGCGGTGATGCTGCGCGGCGAAGTTTTCAGCGCGCCGGGGCACGAGCCGGAGTCCGAAGAGCTCTGGCGCGAAGCCTGGCTGGCAGGCCTTTGGGCGAAGGAGATCGCCCGCGAACGCCGCAAGCACGTGGAGAGCGCCTTCCTGGCGGCGCTCATGCATCGCACGGGCACGGCATTGACGCTGAAGATGCTCTCCGGATTTGAAGTGCAGCAGCGTACGGTGATGGATGCCAAGGCGTTTGCGGATCTGGTGAGCGAATTCGAACCGCGATTCGGCCGCTTGCTGATGAGCAATTGGCACCTGCCCGATGATGTGCAGGACGCGGCGAGCGATTGGCGCGACTATCGCAGGTCGACGCACAGCGATCTGGCAGGAACGGTGCACGCGGCGCACCTCCTGGCCACCCACACCCTGCATCCGCAGCTGCTGGACGAAGCGCTGGTGATCGAGAATCCGGTATTTGAACAGCTCGGTGTTTTTCCCGACGATCGGCGCTTGATGCTGGCCAAACGCGATCACGTGCGCAGCCTGGCGGGTCTTTAACGTGCGGCCGGCGGAATTCGATCTGGTCTGCATAGGATCCGGGCCGGCCGGTCAGAAAGCGGCGATCCAGGCGGCGAAGGCCGGCTTTCGAGCCTGTGTGGTCGAACGCGAGACGCAGGTGGGGGGCTCTTGCCTGTTGTCCGGCACCATCCCCAGCAAGGCCTTGCGTGAACAGGCACTCAGGTACCGGCGCATGCGGGGCAGCGCGACCTCGTTGGCCGTCGAACTGCGCGGCGATGCGCCGTTGTCGGCTCTGCTGCACGGCGTCGACCAAGTGATTGCCGCGCAAGACCGCTATCTTCTGGCACAGCTGCTCCGCAACGGCGTCGAGCTGATCAGGGGCAAAGGCGTTTTCTTGGACTCTCATCGAGTCGAGGTGCAGCACCTGGACGGCTCACGCCGGATCATTCACTCGCCGCGCATGCTGCTCGCCACCGGATCCCGCCCGCGGCATGTGCCCGCCATCGAAGTGGACCACGAACACATCGTCGACAGCGATTCGATCTTGAGTCTGCCGTACATCCCGCGCTCGATGCTGGTGTTGGGCAGCGGCGTCATTGCCTGCGAATATGCCTCCATATTTGCCGCTCTGGGCTGCACGGTGACCATGCTGGATAAGGCGGCGGAGCCGCTGGGGTTTCTCGATCCGGCGCTGCGCTCAGGATTCCTCGCCGCCTTTCGCGCGATGGGAGGGGAATACTGCGGCGGCGCCGAGGTCTGCGGCGCGCGCTTCGACGGCTTCTCGCAGGTCGAGGTTCAGCTGCGCGGCGCCGAGCCTCTGGCATCGGACATCGTGTTCGCCGCGTTCGGCCGTGTCGCCAATCTCGAGGGCATTGGCTTGAGTGGGCTGGGCTTGAACATCAGTGCGCGTGGAACCGTGCAGGTCAACGATTTTTTTGAAACGAACATTCCGGGGATATATGCGGCCGGCGATGCCATCGGGCCTCCGGCGCTGGCCTGTGCCGCCGCCGATCAGGGACGGCGCGCCGCGTTGGTTGCCTTGGGATTGCCGCCGCCGCCCATCACCAGCTTGGTGCCCACCGGCGTCTATACCATTCCTGAGATCGCCTGCGTCGGTGTATCGCAGACAGAGGCGGCGTCGAAGAAGATCGACGTGATCGTCGGCCGGGCCGACTTCAGCGAAGTGGCGCGCGCACACATTGCCGGCGAGCCGACGGGATTCTTGACGCTGCTGTGTGATCGGGGCAGCGCGCGGGTGCTCGGTGTTCAGGTGTTGGGCGAAGGCGCGACGGAACTCGTCCACCTGGGCCAAGCGGCGATCGCGACCGGCGCCACCGCGGATTTCTTCATCGAGCAGATTTTCAATTTTCCCACCATGAGCGAGGCGTATCGAATCGCCGCATTCGATATCTTGAAGCAGCGCTCCGTGCCGCAACCCGCGACGCTCAAAGCCGCAGGCGCGGCGCGCAAAGCAGCCGCCGCTCAATCCGCGTCGTCATAGGTCCGCGTCGTCACAGGTTTCGAATCAAAATATCGGCGAACTCGCTGCACTTGACCTCGGTCGCCCCGGGCATGAGCCGGGCAAAATCGTAGGTGACGGTCTTCTGCGCGATCGACTTGTCCATGGCGCCGATGATGGCATCCGCCGCCTCCAGCCAGCCCATGTACCTGAGCATCATCTCGCCGGACAGGATGACGGAGCCGGGATTGACCTTGTCGAGATCCGCGTACTTCGGCGCCGTCCCATGCGTGGCTTCGAACACCGCGTGTCCGGTCATGTAGTTGATGTTGCCGCCGGGGGCGATGCCGATGCCGCCCACTTGCGCGGCCAGGGCATCCGATAGATAGTCGCCGTTCAAATTCATCGTGGCGACCACGTCGAATTCATCCGGCCGGGTCAGGACTTGCTGCAAAGTGATGTCCGCGATCGCATCCTTGATGATGACTTTGCCGGCCTTTTTCGCCGCATCCATCTGTTCATTCGCGGCTTTCTCGCCCTGATCGGTCTTGATGCGCTCCCACTGTTCCCACGTAAAAACATCGGAGGGAAATTCTCTTTCCGCCAATTGATAGGACCAACCGCGAAATGCACCCTCGGTGAATTTCATGATGTTGCCCTTGTGCACGATCGTCACGCTCTTGCGCCGGTTGTCGATGGCGTACTTGACCGCAGCGCGGAACAGCCGTTCGGTGCCTTCCTTGGACGCGGGCTTGAGGCCTATCCCTGAGGTATCCGGGAAACGGATCTTGGCGTATTGCTTCGGAAAATTCTGCTTGAACAAGTCCAGAAATTTCTTGCATTCCGCCGAGCCCGCTTCGAATTCAATTCCGGCATAAATGTCCTCCGTGTTCTCGCGGAAGATCACCATGTCCACCTTCTCCGGCGTCTTGACGGGGGAGGGCACGCCTTTGAACCAGCGCACCGGCCGCAGACAGACGTAAAGATCCAACAGCTGGCGCAATGCCACGTTCAACGAGCGGATACCGCCGCCGACGGGCGTCGTCAGTGGGCCTTTGATGGAGATCAAATAATCCCGGCAGGCCGTGACGGTCTCATCCGGCAGCCAGGTGTTGTATGCCTTGTTGGCCTTTTCGCCGGCAAACACCTCCATCCAGTGAATCTTGCGCTTGCCGCCATAGGCCTTTTCAACCGCGGCATCGAACACCCGCACGCTCGCCCGCCATATGTCGCGGCCCGTGCCGTCGCCTTCGATGAAGGGGATGATGGGCTGGTTGGGCACGTGCAATTTGCCGTTGGAGATGGTGATTTTCTCGCCCCCGACAGGGATTTTAATGGCGACCGGCTTGGCTTCTGACATGGGCTGCTCCTCAAAAATGCAGCCGCAATGCTAGCATGCGCGACCGGAGACCCGCATTGCGCAACTTGATTTCCACACCGGCCAAAGACGGCTTTCGCATGCCCGCGGAGTTCGAAAGACACTCGGGCTGCTGGATGCTATGGCCGGAGCGATCGGACAACTGGCGCCTCGGCGGCAAGCCGGCGCAGGCGGCATTCGCTGCGGTCGCCGCGGCGATCGCCACCGGCGAACCGGTGAGCGTCGGGGTGTCCGCGGCGCAGTTTGCAAACGCGCGTGCGCGCCTGCCGCCGGACATCCGCGTGGTTGAACTGACCAGCAACGATGCGTGGATGCGCGACTGCGGGCCGACCTTCGTCATCGACGGCAAGGGCCGCCGCCGCGGCGTCGACTGGACCTTCAATGCGTGGGGTGGCTTGCAGGGCGGATTGTATTTTCCTTGGGACCGGGATGACGAGGTTGCGCAAAAGGTATTGCAGATCGAAGGCGCAGACCGATACCGCACTTCCTTGGTCATGGAGGGCGGCGCGGTTCACGTGGACGGCCAGGGGACCTGCCTGACCACGGAGGAGTGCCTGCTCAATCCGAATCGCAATCCGCATCTGTCGCGCGAAGCGATCGAGGATCAACTGCGCCGGTACTTGGGCGTCAGCACGGTGATTTGGCTGGGCCGGGGGGTCTACCGCGACGAGACCGGCGGTCACATCGATGAGCTCGCTTGCTTTACCAGTCCGGGTCACGTGGCGCTGACCTGGACGGAGGATCGCTCCGACCCCCAGTTCGAGATTTCCCAGGATGCCTACCAGCGCTTGCGTCATGCCAAGGACGCGCGCGGCCGCCGCCTGGAAGTTCACAAAATCCATCAGCCGGGGCCCCTGTTCATGACGGCGGAGGAAGCCGCGGGCATCGATGTTCACGCGGGCAGCCATCCGCGCCGAGCCGGCGACAGGCTGGCCGCCTCATACATCAACTTCTACATCGCCAACAAGTGCGTGGTGATGCCTCAGTACGGCGAGCGCGGCGATGCCTCCGCCATGCGCAAGCTAAAACGCTTGTTTCCCTCCCGCACCGTGCTGGGCGTCCCGACCCGGGAAATTCTGCTGGGGGGAGGCAATATCCACTGTATTACCCAGCAAGTGCCGCGTCCGGTGGGAACCCGTACGGGCCGCTAGCCGCTCCTTCGGAGCGGCAAAATGGAACTTTGCTGCGCGCAAGGTCTCGAAAGTCTTTATCCTACGCAGCCTTCATCTTTAAGTCCCCACTCATAAATTGGAACGTGTAGTGCATTCATCGATCAAGAATAGGGCCCACAAACGCCTGGCCGCGCTGCTTTGCGCGTGCGTCTTCGGTCTGGCGGCGGCCGGCTGCCACAACAACAATCTCGATAGCGGGTTCGGTGTTGCATGGACCACCCTGGGTCTGACCGATGACCCCGGACAGTTTACCAGCTACATCGTGACGATCGACTCGGTGGTTCTGGTCGGCACGAACAACGGCCAAGTCGGCGCCATCGAGGTTCCGGAGACGCTCGACTTTACCAAGCTCACGAGCCTCTCCGAGCTCTGGTCGACGGCGAGCCTGCCGGTCGATACCTACACCTCTGCCATCATCACGCTCGACTACACCAGTGCGCAGATCTCCGTGATGGTCAACGGGGCGCCCGTGAAGGCCACGATCGTGGATCCTTCGGGGGCCACTCCGACCGTCGTGACCGTGACCGTGAACCTTGACCCCGGCAATTTATTGACCCTGATACCCACGTTCGCCACCAGCAATGCGCTGCGTTTTCACGTGAACTATGACATGTCGGCATCGAACGCCATCAATTTCACCACCAGTCCTCCCACGGTGACGATAAAACCGTTCATGTCGGTCTCCACCACCGAGCCTGACAACAAGTTGATCCGCGTGCGCGGCGCCTTGATCAACTCGAACGTGGACCTCGGCACGTACACCGTGGTGGTACGCCCGTTCTTCGATGAAGTGAACAGCTTGGGCACCATGACGCTGTTCAATGGCGCAAACACCATTTATACCTTTGGCGGCGTCACCTACACCGGCTCCGCCGGCTTGGTGCCCTTGTCCCAAGCCTCGGCCGGCTCAACGGTGGCCGCGGCGTTCACCACTTTCGAACCCACGCCCACGCCCCAGGCCGGCGTGACCGCCGGAATATTCAATTCCGTTTATGTGGTTGCCGGCGGGACGCTCGAGGACTTCTTCACCGAAGGACTGGAAGGCGACGTGATCGCGCGCAGCGGCAATGTACTCACGGTGCGCGGCGCGACGCTCTTTGACAACGATGCACAAGTCGTTCAATACGAAACCCTGGACTCGCAGGTGCTGTTGGCACCCGCCACCCTCGTGACTGCCGACGGTATCAACTTGGGGCCTTTGAACTCCAATTCGATTTCCGTCGGACAACACATCACCGCCCGCGGCATCTTCTCGGTCAATGCGGCGGGTGTCACCGTTCTTGACTCCACCGGCAATTCATCGGAGGACACCGGTTCCGTGCGCCTTCAGTCGACGGAACTCTTTGGAACGCTGGTTTCGGCGACGTCCGGCAGCGCGACTTTGAACCTGCAGGCCATCGAAAACTGGCCGGCCAGCGTTTACAACTTTGCCGGCAACGGTACCAGCGCTGGGCAGGATCCGACGGCGGCCAATTTCCTGGTGAATACCGGTGCGCTGCCGGTCACCGCGGCAGCGGGTGATCCGCTGTGGATCGAAGGCTTTACCAGTCCGTTCGGCACGGCGCCGCCGGACTTTACCGCCGAGGCCGTGAATGCCGAGGCGAACGAACCCGCCACCCTCGTGGTGATCTGGAGCGGCACGGGCACCGCCGCGCCGTTTGCGACGCTGACCTCCAGCGGCCTGACGATCGATCTGGCCAATGCCGCTTTCGCTTCCGGTCAGCTCCGCTTCGGCGCTGATAGCATCGACATCAAGACCTTGAGCGCGACGCCGATGATCGTGCCGGCGGTGGCTCAGCCGGCGGCGAATGGTCTGCCGCTGTTCAATCCGCTGTTTTCCGTCGGTCCCGGCGCCAACCCTGAGACGGTTACCGCCAACATCTCGTCATTCAACGGCTTTGGCGCTTTCGTGACGGCGCTGAACACAACCTTTGCCACGCCCACCCCGGCGACCCAGTTTGTGGCGCGGGGCTTTTACAACCCCACCGCGAACACCTTTACCGCTTCCAGTATCGACGTGGTCCTCTAAACTATCTCCCCAACATGGGGAAGCTCGCCAGACATGTCGGATGGGCCTGCGCGCTGGCCGCAGGCTGCCAGTTCGCATGCGCGGCCGAGCAGACGGGCGCCGGGAACGTGCTGCCCCCGGTCAGGCCGCGCATTTGTCTCGTGCTCTCGGGCGGCGGCGCGCGCGGCATGGCGCACATCGGCGTCTTGAAGGTTCTTGAAGAACTGAAAGTACCGATTGACTGCATCGCCGGCACCAGCATGGGCGCGGTGGTGGGGGGCTTGTACGCGAGCGGGATGTCGGCCGCGCAGATCGACACCACCATGCGCTCGGTGGACTGGCAGGAAGCCTTTCGCGATTTACCGCCGCGGCGCGACCTCGCCTTCAGACGCAAACAAGACGACCGAAACTTTCTGGTGAACCTGCCCTTGGGACTCAAGCACGGCCGCATCCTGCTGCCCAAGGGCCTCATTCAAGGGCAGAAATTACAGGAAACGCTGCGCCAGCTCACCCTGCCATTCAGCAACACCACCAATTTCGACCTGCTGCCAACGCCATTTCGCGCGGTCGCCACCGACCTCCTCACCGGCAGCGCCGTGCTGATGGACAAAGGCGACCTTGCGATCGCCATGCGCGCCAGCATTTCGGCCCCGGGCGTGTTTGCCCCGGTCGAGACCCAGGGCAAGGTCCTGGTCGACGGAGGCCTCGCGGAAAACTTGCCCATCGATGTGGCGCGCAACATGCACGCCGACATCCTCATCGTATCCGACGTGAGCTTCCCGCTGCAGTCGAGATCTCAACTGGATACGGCCCTGTCGATTTCCAACCAGATGCTGGCGATTTTGGTCCGCAAGGACGCCGATCGGCAGCGCGCCACACTGCACTCATCGGACATCCTGGTCGAGCCCGCGCTGGGCTCGGCCAGTTCCACTGACTTCACCGCCGTAAATTCCACCGTTGCCGCCGGCGAGAATGCGGCGCGGGCGATGCTCGCACGATTCGACCCGCTGAGCGTCAGCGATGGCGCATATCATGACTATCTGGCGCGCCGGGCGTCGCGCGAACCCGGGCTGCCTCCCTTGAAATTCGTGCGCCTCGATGAGGAATCGAAGCGCTACGAAAAGACCATCATGGCGGAGATGCAGCCGCTGGTCGGCAAGCCTCTGGACGTCGATGCGGTCGGCCAGCGTGTCACGCAGCTGTACGGCCTTGGAAATTTCGAGACGCTGGACTATGCCCTGGTCGATCAAGGAGAGGGGTCTGATGAGGAATCCGGTCTCGAGGTGCGGGCGCGCCGCAAATCCTGGGGACCGAACTACATTCGCTTCGGTTTGAACCTGGAGGACAATTTCCAAGGCAACAGCCGGTACAACGCCGCGACGCGCTTCATCTTGACCGAGCTCGATGACTTGGGCGCTGAGCTGGTGACCGATGTGCAGATCGGGAGCGATCCGAGAGTGGCGAGCGAATTCTACCAGCCGCTGGACGCGCAACGGATCTGGTTCGTTGCGCCCAGTTTGCGCGTGGAAGCACAAGATCTGCAGCTCTATACCAAGGATGTCGAAGTCGCCGATTATCGCGACCGCGAGGTTGAAGCCGACCTTGATATCGGGCGCACCCTCGGGAATTGGGGTGAAATTCGCGTCGGATTTCACCGCACCAACGGCGCGGCGCGGGTGCGCCTGGGTGACCCCACGCTCGTGGACCAGCAGTACAATGAGGGCGAGTTCTTCTTCAAGTTCAGCTACGATCAGCTCGATAATTTGCATTTCCCGCGCGATGGTCAGCAATTTACCCTTCAGTGGGATGCCAATCGAGCCGACTTGGGCGGCGACACCGGTTGGGACAAAGTACGGGCCGATTGGCTGATTGCGCGTTCCATGGGCCGCAATACATTGCTTTTCTGGACATCGGCCGGCAGTGTCGTCAGCGGCACCATCAAGCCCACCGCCGTGCCCGAGTTGTTTCCATTGGGGGGCTTTTTCAATCTGTCGGGACTTGCGCCCACGTCCTTGTTCGGCTCGAACTATGCCATTGCGCGCGCCATTTATTTTCGAAAGATCGGCCGCGGCGGCGAGGGCTTTTTCGAATTCCCCGCCTACATCGGCATGTCGCTCGAGATGGGAAACACCTGGCAGCAGCGCAGCGACGTGAGTTTCGGCTCCGCGCGCAAGGATGGATCGTTGTTCCTCGCCTTCGATACCTTTCTCGGCCCCGTTTACCTGGGGTCGGGCTACGATACTGCGGGGCACAGTGCGTACTACCTGTTCCTCGGCCGCACTTTCTAGGCGCTTGCGCGCCACCTTTCAACGGGGTCGAGGCGACCCCGACCTAAAGGGCGGGGTCGCCGCGACCCCGTAGATTCGGCGCGTAAGCGCCTTACTAGAAACTGCGGCTTTCGCCTAGTTTCTCAACTTTTTCGAAGACCAGGGCGGGGGCATCGCCGATGCGGGAATATTCGTGCTTGCGCGACATGTCGTCGAGCACGCGGTCGCGTTCCGCGGCGGTGAAGAACCAATGGGTCTTCTGCCAGTCGGTGCCGACCAGCTTGGCGAATGGATCGCCATGACGCAGCCGTACACGGATGCCGTACGGTTGCGGCAGAACAGGAATGGTACGGATCATGTTCTGTTGGTTTGCGATTCCCATGCGCCCAAGATAGCCGAATCACACGCGCGGTACCAGCCGGTGCATCGCGGTTCAGCATGCTAAACTTCGCCGCCTTCGGGCGAGCCTGTCTTTAGGATTCCCGTGAGGATGAGGTAACTGATGGCATCGTCTTATACGGCCTCCGATATCGAGGTATTGAGCGGTTTGGATCCGGTGCGCCGGCGGCCCGGCATGTACACCGACACCACGCGGCCGAATCATCTCGCGCACGAAGTGATCGACAACAGCGTCGATGAGGCGATCAACGGCTACGCCGAAAATATCAATGTCACCTTGTTCAAGGACGGCTCTTGCGAAGTCGAGGATGACGGCCGGGGCATGCCGGTGGACATTCACCCGAAAGAGAAAGTAAACACGGTCGAGTTGATCCTGACGCGACTGCACGCCGGCGGAAAATTCAACGACCAGGCTTATCAGCATTCCGGCGGCTTGCACGGCGTCGGGGTGTCGGTGGTCAACGCCTTGTCGAAGCATTTGGAGTGCTGGGTGCGCCGCGGCGGCAAGGAGTACAACATCAGTTTTGCCAACGGCAAGCCGACCTCCAAGTTGGAAGTCGTGGGCGATGTGGCCAAATCCAAAACCGGCACCACCATCCGGTTCTGGCCCGACCCGAAATATTTCGACACCGATAAATTCGCGATTCCGAAGCTCAAGCAGGTGCTGCGCGCGAAGGCCGTGCTGTGCCCGAATTTGCGGGTCACCTTGAGCAACGAAATCTCCGGTGAAAAGGACGAATGGCTCTACACCGGCGGCCTGCATCAGTACCTCGCCGAGGAACTGGGCAAGGGTGAGTGGCTGCCGGCGGAAACCTTTTACGGCAAGCGGGATATCGAAGGTGGTTCGCTCGATTGGGCTTTGGCCTGGGTGCTGGAGTCCGAACACGCCATTGTGGAAAGCTATGTGAATTTGATTCCCACGACGGAGGGCGGCACGCACGTCAACGGCCTGCGTGTCGGGGCGGCGGACGCGGTGCGGGAGTTTTGCGAATTCAGGAACTTGGTCCCGCGGGGCCTGAAGCTGACCCCTGAAGACGTCTGGGACGGCGTGAGCTTCGTGCTGTCGATGAAAATGCGCGAGCCGCAATTCGCGGGACAGACCAAGGAAAAGCTGTCGTCGCGCGAATCCGCCGGGATCGTGCAAGGGGTCATCAAGGACGCCTTGGCGCTGTGGCTCAATCAGCATTCCGACCAGGGCGAGAAAATCGCCATGCTGGCCATCGCCAATGCGCAGCAGCGATTCAAGGACAGCCAGAAGGTCGCGCGCAAGCGGATCGTCGCCGGCCCCGCATTGCCGGGTAAACTCGCCGACTGCGTCAGCCAGGATCCGGCGCGGGGTGAATTGTTTCTGGTGGAAGGCGATTCGGCCGGCGGTTCGGCGAAACAAGCGCGCGACCGGGTAACCCAGGCCATCATGCCGCTGCGCGGCAAAATTCTGAACACCTGGGAGGCCGATATCGGCGAGGTGCTGCAATCCCAGGAAGTCCACAACATCAGCGTCGCGATCGGCGTCGATCCGGCCGCCAGCGACCTGTCCGGCTTGCGCTATCATAAGATTTGCATCCTGGCGGATGCCGACAGCGACGGACAGCACATCGCCACGCTGCTATGCGCGCTGTTTCTTCGGCACTATCGTCCGCTGGTGGTTGCCGGCCATATCTATGTCTGCATGCCGCCGCTGTTTCGGATCGATGCCGGCAAGGAAGTGATTTATGCACTTGATGAGGCGGAGCGCGAAAAGACCTTGCAGCGCATCGCCGCGGAGAGTCCGCGTACCAAGCCGGTGGTCACGCGCTTCAAGGGCTTGGGCGAGATGAGTCCGTTGCAGCTGCGTGAAACCACCATGGCGCCGCAAACGCGCCGCCTCGTGCAGATGACCATCGACGCCAAGGACAACCCGGACCAGCTCATGGACATGCTGCTGGCGAAGAAGCGCGCCGGCGATCGGCGCGGATGGCTGGAGAGCAAGGGCAACCTTGCACAGGTTTAGCGCGCCGCAACCATGAAGGATCAAGAGCTCAATTTTGAGGGCGTCGAACGGGAACCTTTGAAGGTCTTCGCGGAACGCGCCTATCTCGACTATTCGATGTACGTCATCCTGGACCGCGCGCTGCCTCACCTGGGGGACGGGCTGAAACCGGTGCAGCGGCGCATCGTGTACGCGATGAGCGAGCTGGGGTTGGCAGCGGGCGCCAAGCACAAGAAATCAGCGCGCACGGTCGGCGATGTGATCGGCAAGTTCCATCCGCACGGCGATTCCGCCTGTTACGAGGCCATGGTGCACATGGCGCAGGATTTCGCGTACCGATACCCCATCGTGGACGGGCAGGGGAACTGGGGGTCGACCGACGATCCGAAATCATTCGCCGCAATGCGCTACACCGAGTCGCGGCTGACCCGCTACGCCGACCTGCTGCTCCAGGAACTCGGTTCGAGCACGGTGGACTGGGCGCCGAATTTCGATGGTTCGCTCGATGAACCGACCATGCTGCCGGCGCGGGTGCCGAATCTGCTGTTGAACGGCGGATCGGGTATCGCCGTGGGCATGGCCACCGATATCCCGCCGCATAACTTGCGCGAAGTGGTGAAGGCCTGCGTCGCGCTCTTGGATGATCCGGATTTGAGCACGCGCAAAATCATGGCGCACATCAAAGGCCCGGATTTGCCGACCGGCGCGGAAATCGTCTCGCCCCGCGACGAGCTGGTGCAGATGTACGACACCGGTTCCGGCAGCTTCAAGGCACGCGCCACTTATGAAATCGAGGATGGCGAAATCGTGATCGACGCACTGCCGTTTCAGGTCTCCGGCGCGAAGGTGCTGGAACAGATCGGCGCGCAGATGCAGCAGAAGAAGCTGCCGATGGTCGAGGACTTTCGCGACGAGTCGGACCATGAAAATCCGACGCGATTGGTGCTCGTTCCCAAATCCAACCGCGTGGACATCCCGGCGCTCATGGCGCACTTGTTCGCAACCACAGACCTCGAGCGCAACTACCGGGTGAATATCAACGTGATCGCCCTCGACGGGCGGCCGCGTGTGATGGGGCTCAAGGAACTGCTGCTCGAATGGCTGGAATTTCGCAAGTCCACCGTCAGCCGCCGGCTGAATCACCGGCTCGCGAAGCTCAGCGCCCGCCTGCATGTCCTGGACGGCATGCTGATCGCGTATTTGAATCTCGACGAAGTGATCCGCATCGTACGCACCGAGGATCAGCCAAAGCCGGTACTGATCAAGCGCTTCAAGCTCTCGGATATCCAAGCCGAGGCCATTCTCGAGACCAAGCTGCGCCATCTTGCGCGCCTCGAGGAAATGAAGATCAGGGACGAGCAGAAAGAGCTTGCCGAAGAGCGCGACGAAATCGAAAAGATTTTGAAGAGCAAGGCTCGCCTGACGAAACTGGTGCGCGAAGAACTCCTGAGCGATGCGGAAGAGTACGGCGATGAGCGGCGCACGCGCTTGGTGGAGCGTGAAGCGGCACAGGCCATTTCCGAAACGGAACTCCTGACCAGCGAGCCCACCACCGTGGTGCTCTCGCGATTAGGCTGGGTGCGGGCTGCCAAAGGCCATGATATCGACGTGCGCGCCTTGAGCTACAAGAGCGGCGATGAGTATCAAGCGTCCGCGAAGGGCCGCAATCTGCAGCAAGCTGTGTTCGTCGACTCGACCGGACGCGCGTACAGTCTGGATGCGCATCAGTTGCCGGCCGCCCGCGGCTATGGCGAGCCGCTGTCAGGCACCGTCGATCCGCCGGACGGGGCAACCTTCGCGGCCGTCTTGATCGGCGAGCCCGATGATCTTTGGCTGCTCGCGAGCGATGCCGGCTACGGATTTGCCGTTCGTTTACGCGAAATGTATGCGCGCAACAAGAAGGGCAAATCGGTGCTGAAAGTCCCGGACAATGCGCTGGTGCTGCCCGCTCAATCCTTGGGCAACGCAGCGGCGCTCGCGATCTTCGTCAACAACGACGGCGAGGTGCTCGCTTTGCCGGTGAGCCAGATCGAGGAGATGACCGCCGGCAAGGGGCAAAACCTGTTTGGAATTCCGGGCAAGAAATCCGCCGAGCGCGACGAATACCTGGTGGCAATGGCGGTGGTGGCTCCGGGCGAAGTCCTGACGATCTACAGCGGCAACAGTGCGCCGATGAAGCTCAAATTCGAAGAGCTGAAGCAGTTCCAGGACAAGAAAGGTCAGCGCCGCCAGAGATTTTCGCGCGCCTACAAGCAGATCGATCGGCTCGAGGTGTCGGCGGCTTGAGAGGGCCCTCAGGCTAGCGATCGCCCGACATCGTCACGTCTTCCGGCGCATTCACGAAGTAGCCTTGAATGAACTCGATGCCCAGCTGCCAGAGCACGGCCATGGTGTTGGCATCTTCGACGCGCTCCGCCACCGTCTCGATGCCTTTGCGCTTGGCCGCTTCCACCAGGCCCTTCACACGTTGCTGCTGGATCTGATTGGTGGACAGGCCCTGCATCAAGGAGCCATCCACCTTGATGAAATTCATTTCGATGTCGTTCAGCAGTTTGAGCGGATCGCGGCCGGTGCCGAAATGCTCCAAGGCAAAGCGGAAACCCAGCTTGCGCAGGTTCTCGGCGAGATCCTTGGTCTGCCGGACGTACTGATTCGCGAGTTCCTCGGTGACCTGCATGCACAGACGTTTCGGTTCGATCTTGAGCGATTTCAACTGCGTCTCGAGCCAGGTCAGCACCGTCTTGTCGAGTACGGTGTCCTTCGACAGCCGCACGAAAATACACGCCGCTTTGCGGTTGGCTGCGAAGGACATCGATGCACCGACCACCCAGCGGTCGATATTCTTCATCAAGTCATTTCGTTCCGCGGCCGCGATGAACTCGGCCGGCAGTACTTCATTGCCCTGTTCATCGAGCATGCGCACCAGCACGTCGAACATGCCCTTGTCCTCGCCGAGCAAGCTGGCGATCGGCTGCTGCACCAGCCGGAAACGATTCTCCATCAAGGCACTCTTGATGTGCCGCACCCAGATCTTGTCGTACGCCTGTACGCGGGTATCGGTGTCGGATTTGTCCACGACATACATCTGATTGCCGCCCAATTCCCGGCCGCGGCGTGTGGCGCTGACGGCATCGGTGATGGCGGCGCCCAGATCGGGATTGGCAGGCGGCAGCAGCCCGAGGCCCACGGTGACGGTCGCCGACAGCGTCTTGTCCTCGATCACGAACACATGTGCATGCACGCGCTTGACGATGTTCTCGGCCCAGGTCTCGACGTCCTTGGCGGTGCCGCGGTCCATCATCACCAGGATGCCGTTGCCCCCAAACCGGCCGCACAGGTCGTTGTTCGCCAATTGCGAGCGCAGCAGATCGGCGAGCTGCGCCATGAAATCTTCGCTGGCCAGCACACCGATGGAATGCTGTATGTCGATGAAGCGGTCGGGTTTCAGGTGCGCGACCTGCCGCACGCCGCCCCGCATGTTCTGCGCCGCGCGCTCGCGCATCGCGGCCACGAGATAGCGCTGCTGCAGAAATCGCGTGGTGGCGTCATTCTTGACGGCATCCTCGAGCTGCACTTCGAGATCGCGATCCTTTTTATGCAGTGCCGAGATGGCGATGCGCACCGCAGGTTCGTTTTCGTAGTCGGCGCGCGTGAGAACCAATTCGAGCGCCAGGCTCGATCCGTCGGATAACAACGCCTGCACCTTCAGGTCATGTCCGCTCCACTTGCCCTGCAAGCAGGCCACCAGGGCGCCCTTCAATGCCGGGTGGGTCTCCTGCTCGAACAGATCCATGAGCGGCGTGCCGTTGAGCGCGTCGTTCTCGGAATAGCCGAACAATTCCAGCCACGCTCGATTCGCATCGACGATGATGCCTTCCTGCACGTGGGTGATCGCGTCCGCCGACCCTTCCAGAAAAGTCTGCAGCTGCTCCCGATATTCCCGCGCCGAGGACAGCGTCGTCGACAATGCGCGCTCCAGGCGATGGGCGCGCAGCTCCCGGCTGGCGACCGCTTGCAGCCGGCTGCGATTCGCCAGCGTCACCACGTCCTGGCAGCCCAAGCGCATCGCCTCGGCGATCGCGGCTTCATCGACTTGCTCGCGCACGACCAGAACCGGCATGCCCGGTGCGCTCTGCTGCTTCACCTTCATGATGGAAGCCAAGTCGACGCTGAGTTCCTCAATGAACGCGAACAGCATCTCCGGATTGAGCTGGGTGAGGGCATCGCCGAGATCGCTGGCGTCGGGCAGCCAGGTGCAATGCACGGGGTGCCCGGCCTTTCGCAGCGTGCTGTTGATCGCCTCGACGTGATCCTGGGACCTTGTCATGACGATCAATGGAACGGCACCCGGTTCGCTCACCTGGAAAATCCTCGTAAATTGGGTGCAAAGTGTACCACCTTGGATTTTCGTTATTCTGGGACGGACGTCTATACCGGGGCAGGTATTCGCGTGTAACTGGCCACAACCCTCGAGTTGCGGCTATGATACGCGCCCTTCAACTCGAGGCCTTCGATGGCTAACTACAGCACGAACGAATTCAAAGCCGGCCTGAAGATTCTGATCGACGGCGATCCGTATGCCATCGTCGAGAACGAGATGGTCAAGCCCGGCAAAGGGCAGGCATTCAACCGGGTACGGGTTCGCAACCTCAAGACCGGGCGCACCATCGAACGCACCTGGAAATCCGGTGACACGGTGGAGGCGGCCGACGTGGTCGACACGGATATGCAGTATCTGTACAGCGACGGGGATTTCTTCCACTTCATGGTGCCCGAGACCTTCGAGCAGCTCACAGCCTCCAAACAGGCGGTGGGGGACGGCGCTCAATGGCTCAAAGACGGCACGATCTGCGTCGTTACCCTGTGGAACGGCGTCCCTCTTCAAGTCACGCCGCCGGCGCACATGGAGCTGAAGGTGGTCGAGACCGATCCGGGCGTGCGCGGCGATACGGCAACGGGCGGTTCGAAGCCCGCGAAGCTGGAAACCGGCGCGATGGTGCGGGTGCCGCTGTTCATCAACGAAGGCGAAATACTGCGTATCGATACGCGCACCGGCGAGTATCTGTCGCGCGGCAAGGGCTGAACAGCCCGGCGCGTGAAGCCTCGGCGCGGCCGAGCGCCGCTACGCGTTATCGATGTCGAAGGACATCGCCTCGCCCAATCGAGCAGCCCCCAGGGCAATCGCGACGAGGCGGTCGAATCCGAGCGCCACACCCGCGCAGTCGGG
>Ga0210398_10001921_pt1 | contig 20687 bp, 17 predicted proteins | sample IncBWC4OmetaG_FD_161047 | JGI IMG/M metagenome (GOLD analysis project Ga0210398, IMG submission 161047) | Forest soil microbial communities from Barre Woods Harvard Forest LTER site, Petersham, Massachusetts, United States - Inc-BW-C-4-O | ecosystem: Environmental > Terrestrial > Soil >...
AAGCGCCCCGATGCGGCGCCTTCTTTCCATATGAGCGGCGAACTTCCCCCAGCTATTGAATGGGGGGGGGTCACGCTTAGTAGTCCGTATGAATTGATTACTGCCAGCGAAGCTACACTCAACCAATCAACCGAGGCCTGGCGCTACGTTGCCCAACGCGCCGAACACGTCCGAAGCGAGGACACTGCAGCCGCCTTAGAAACAGGAATATCCGAGGCACTGGCTAAATACCCCACCACCTTTCAGCCAGGCGCAGTTGGCCAAGAAGCCCGACGTCTCAACGATGCTTTTTCCATCCACGCGCTATTAGTCGCCCGCTATCTTTCTGGACAAGCAGAACCCGAAGAAGCACTGCAAGATCCCAGACATGCTCACGGATTTCTAGCTGTCGAAGATCCCAATGTTCGCCGATTAATGGGACGCAAGAATTTTCCTGGCAAAGCGCTTGTCGATAAGCCAGTCAATGACATGTTTAGGGCCATGGAGTTTGCCGATAAAGCCGCCCAGGTTGTTTTAGAAGCCCTGGCCCGGGGTTACGAAGATGACCCGGAAGGAATTATTGCATTGGCTGAGCTCTACAAGGGCGACGTCACTGATGCCGATAGTCGTTTCAGGGAGCTGCGCGAAATAGTCAGTGCCGACTGGCACCATCCCAATAAGCGTCAAAGTGTTCTCCGTCAGTACTGTGACCGGGTCTTTCAGGATCCAGAGCGGTATGTCAGTGAATTTGCCGAGCAGATTGCCGAGAGTCCAGACAGTAAACGGCTCTTGGCTGTTAAGAGAATGGCTCAGTTTGCCGTCGCCGCTGCACGCCAACAGGGGGTAGAGCTCAGTGTCGAAGATACCCTGACCTCAACCTACGATCAGTGGGACGAGTTTGAAGAAATTGAATCATTATTTACCAGTTTCATACGTCAGAAAAAAGAGAGTTTAGAAGAAGCGTTCTTTACCATTGCTGGTGTTCGCAATGCCAAGAGTATCCGTTTACCACGTACCCTGCAGGATATCGAAAGCTCTCGGACTAATCTCCGTATCCACCTGGGCAATAGATGGATGCGACGTAATATGGGTGGCGATAAACGCCCCCGAACAGCCAAGGTCAACGGTAATCTGCCTGACGCTGAAGCCATCAGCCAGGCCGCCACTCAGGAAACAAAGAAAGAGCCACTGCCACTCATGGTTGCTAAACGAGCCAGTGACGGCATTACGCATGTCAGTCGGATTGCTCTTGATGAGGTCGTCGATGTATTTTCAGTCGGTGATGGTAATGGTCGCTTGCAAGAAGACGTCAGAAGAATGATCGCTCATCTGCAGGATAATCCTATCAGCCACGCCGCCGTCATTTTAAAGGGCCGCACTATGACGCTTCAAGAAGAATCTGGTCGTACAACAAAGATTCCACTGCGTCGCTTTGCTCCTGAGGACAGTCCCGGTCTGACCGTAAGTGGTGAGAACCGCTATCATCGTATTGTATTTGCCCTTGCCAACCGGGCACTGGTGCTCGTCAAGATACAGAGCCACGAAGACTACAATAAGGGTAATTAAAGCTGAAACTTTGCTAAACTAACCAGTACTATGGCACAAAAAGTTTATGTCGGTATGTCCGGCGGAGTCGATTCGTCGGTAACTGCTGCACTGCTCAAAGAGCAGGGCTATGACGTCACGGGTATATATATGAAGAACTGGAGTCAGGATATACCGGGCTTTGTCTGTCCTTGGAAAGAGGATTATCAGGATGCCAAACGGGTGGCAGTCAGTCTCGGCATTGACTTTCAGTTGTACGATTTCGAGACTGAGTACCGTCAAGCCGTGGTTGACTACATGGTCCGGGAATATAAGGCGGGGCGGACCCCGAACCCGGACATCATGTGTAATCAGGAAGTAAAGTTCAAGCTCTTTTTAGAAACGGCCCTGAGTGACGGCGCCGACCTCATTGCGACCGGTCACTATGCCCGCAGTAAGGAAGGGCATTTATTCACAGGCCGAGACGCTAACAAAGACCAGTCCTACTTCCTGTACCGCGTGACAAAAAACGCCATGGAGCATACCCTCTTTCCGCTCGGCGAACTTAGTAAGCCGGCAGTCCGCCAGCTGGCCCAAGACAAACAGCTGGCCACTGCCGCTAAACCCGACAGCCAGGGTATCTGTTTTGTCGGCAAGGTAGGCATTAAAGAGTTTCTGCTGCACGAACTTGGTCCCCAGCCCGCCGGTCCGATTATGAATCAGGCCGGCCAGGAAATTGGCCAACATGACGGCGCCATTTTTTACACCATCGGTCAGCGCCATGGCCTTAATGTGGGCGGCGGCTTACCGTATTACGTTATGAAAAAAGATATGCAGACCAATACTCTCTACGTTACCACTGACCTGGATGACGCTAAGTTATGGAGCGGCACGGTGACCTTGCAAGACCTGCATTGGATAGACGATACACCCGTACCCGATACACCGTATAAAGCCCGGCTTCGCTACCGGGGTCCGCTGGTAGACTGTACCATCAAAGACAACATGCTCACCTTACAGGACCCCCAGCGCGGTCTGGCTGCTGGCCAGTCAGCGGTATTATATGACGGCGAACAAGTGCTCGGCGGCGGGATCGTGAGCTAGCCCCGGCTGCGGTCGTCTAGGAAATTCCTGGCCGAGTACCTCAAGCATAGAGTTTGCAGCGATTGTCTCTAGGATGCGTACCCCATACTCCTCTGGTGATAGCGCTGCTGCGCGGGTGTCTTGCAGGGTATCGGCAACAAATAGCTTCAGGGCCTTTCCTAAGACGGTCGCCTCCCTGGCATAAAGATGTAGACCAAGGCCTTCAGGCCTTTTATGATGCTGCGTCGTCTCTTCATTATGAAGCCGGGCGCCAAGGCGTTTCGTCGTAAGTGCTTGCTTGGGATGCCGCTTATATCTCGGCACCAGCCGTTCTAAGGCTTTTTGGGCGACGTCGCCTTCATGAACATCGGTTTCGGGGTCAAATTCAAAGACCGCATAGGGTGGGTTCTCATCAAAGCCGGCGATACTCCCAAAGAGCTCTACTATCTGCATTAGGATATTTATAATAAATTATGCGCTTTTTGTCAACATCGCAACACTAGTTTAGGATATGTACCTACCGTAATATATTTGACAAGATGAGCTACGCGCCTATACTTTTAAGCGTAAGGTGATTGAGTTAAAAACGAATATAACTGTTCCGTGAAGAAAAAAATCTCGATTATAAAATCTCTGAGTGTTTGCTTGCTACTTGTGGTGGCTTCTTTGGCGTTGAATACGTCAGTTCTCACCAAGAAAGCCTTTGCCGCCCCCGACTCTTGTAGTGCGCCTTCAACAGCCTATGGCAGCGATACGATGAGCGTCTACGTGCCGACGACCGCTACCTATACTATATGGACGCGTATGCAGGCCCCGTCTTCGAGCGCCAATTCCATCTTATTAAACATCGATAACACCAATTGTTATAACGTCGGTGGCGACTCCTCCATACCGACCGGCAGCTGGGACTGGGTAGATGACTATGACGGCAATACCGCTAATATCATTAATGTCAGTTTGTCACAGGGGACCCATAGCTTTGAACTAACGGGTACCGAAAGCGGCGTATCTATTGACCGCCTTATTGCCGTACCTGTTGATTCCGGCGGTGATGTAAGCTGTACACCGACGAATACCCAAGACGACACGGCCGGCGATAATTGTGCACCACTTGCCAATACGGCTAGTGCACCACCGACGGTGACCGTGACGGCACCATCGAGCAGCGGTACTACTGTCAGCGGAACTACCACCTTGAGCGCGACGGCCACCGATACCGTTGGTATTGCCAGTGTGCAGTTTGAACTTGACGGCAGCCCACTTGGCAGCCCGGTTCTGACGCCGTCCTCAGGCTCCACGTACAGTACTACCTGGGATACAACCACGCTCAGCAACAACAGCACCCATACTATATCTGCCATAGCCACCGATACCTCCGGGTACACCAACCAAAGCGGCACGGTGAGCGTGACTGTCAATAATAGCTCCGGTAGTGGGGGCGGACCGGCGACACCGACCCTCTCGCTCAGTCCGTTGCCTGGTCAGGTGGGCGCCACGACCGCTACCAGCGTTTCATTGTCATGGCCTGTCAGCAGCGATACCGACGGATCAAGTCTGACCGGCTATCACCTCTACCGCAGCACTGGCGGCGGCTCGCCAACTTTAATCGCCTCACCGACGGGTACCAGCTACGTTGACAGTTGTCTGAGCGTCGGCACCAGCTATTCCTACACGATTACTGCCTATGACGGGAGCAAGACTTCCACAACCAGCCTGCCGCTTAGTGTCACAACGGAGACGCAAATCGGTGACATCGACGGCGATAATACCGTGACGACCCACGATATGGCAATCTTGCTGACCAACTTTAATACGAACTACGCCCCGGCTGAGTTTGATTGCACCACGCCGAGTACGAGTAACGTCGTTGAAACTCATGACAAAGCAATATTATTAACGAATTTTGGTAAATAACATGAAAACATTGCTCAAAAAATATTACAGACTCGGCGGCGTTGCTATTATTGTGCTTGCTTCTGCCGCGCTCTTAAGTGCTGCTCACCTGAGCCTGGCGGCCTCCCCGACAAACCCGCTTTCGACATTGACCCTGTCGCCGAGCAGTCAGACCGTTACTACCGGCTCTAATGTTGTCGTGTCGATTGTACTAAACACCAATGGTAACGGCATAAACTCAGCGCAATCCGAATTCACCTATTCCGCTACGAACTACAGCCTTGTCAGTATTACCGGTGGCGCCAGCTTCTCGAACTTCCAGACGCCGCTTGAATCAAGTGGCATCATTGAGTTTTCTGCCGCCACCGCTGCCGGCGCACCGGCAGTAAGTGGCACCCAAACGGTAGCAGTCGTTACTCTGCACGCTACCGGCACCGGCACCTCGGCCCTTGGCTTAGGTACCGTCTGTGGTGCGACCGAATTCTCTAACCCGGCCTGTTCAGCTGCTTATGACAGCACGACTGACAACAATGACCTAACGAGCGCTAGCGGGGTCAGCTACACGGTGAATGCTGCAGTAGTAACGCCGCCCCCCACCACGACCCCGCCGAGCTCCGGCTCGGGATCTTCTGGCGGCGGTTCAAGCGGTTCTACCGGCTCCGGTGGCAGCTCAAGCAAGAGCAGCGGCTCTGGCTCATCCTCCAGCTCCAGTGGTTCTTCAAGCAGCAGTTCAGGGAGTACCAGCACGGCGACGCCGGCTGCTGTCCCAACGCCAACCAGCACACCAACCAACCCCGCACCAGTTATTAGCGACATCAGCATTACGAACATAACTGGTAGCAGTGCCGTCATATCTTGGCACACGAATGTGCCGTCTACCAGTGTTGTGAATTACGGCCTTGATACGACCTATGGCTTACTGGTTCAAAATCCAACGCTCACTACCGCTCACCAAATTAGCTTAGGTTCACCGGCGCTTGCCCAAGGTACTCATTACTTCCTGAAAGTATCGAGTGCCACGGCAACTGGCGCCAGCAACACCAGCAACTCCCAGGAGTTCACTACCACCGGCTTCACTGTCACTATACGAGTGGTAGACGCCCACGGTAAATTGGTCAAGGGTGCTAAGGTATTCTTAAACGGCCAAACTGAGAAGACCAATAGTGCCGGCATTGTCACACTCACCAACGTCCCCGCCGGCGCCCAAACCGTCTCTATTACGATAAACGGCAAGATAACGCGGCGCACCATAACGGTCACCAGCAACTCTACTTCAGGCAGCACTAAACTGCAGCAGTTCAGCCTATCTGCTGCCCGCGGTGCCACCAACCCGCTGTACTACATCATTACCATCCTGATCATCTTTATGGCTACCGGCGGCGCCTTGTTTATGCCCCGTAGGCGCTTGCATCACTTCCAGCCAGCTCTGGCAGGCGTTGGCGGCATTGATCCGGACATTGGCGGTACGACTCCACCCGTTACCAGCGATTCCGGTAGCTCCGATCAGACCGCCTCGCTCATTGACAGCGTTAATCCGGATACCGCGAGCCATGAGCCCGGCCAGATTATTGCACCGACAAGTGCGGACGAGACGGGAACATCTGATACAAGTGACGACGATGCCCCGAATGATGATACCCCCCAAGATCCTCCGGAACCGCTTGATCCGGCTGCAGAATCGCCTGGTGCTTCGGAACCTGAGGAGACGACACCTGAAGCTGAAGAAGCACCCGCCGAGCCAGCCGAGCCGGAAGCACCCGCTGCTCCTGAGGAGACGCCTGAGCCTGCAACGCCAGAACCGGCCGCTGAAGAACCTGCTGACACTACTCCAGCACCAGCAGCAGAACCGGAACCAGAACCATCTCTGCCGCCAGTCAGTGAAGAGAGCACGCCACCGGAGCCAGCCGAGCCAGAGGAACCTGCTGAGTCCGCTGACACTGAGCCAGCTCCAGAACCGAGCGAATCAGCCGATACGACTGAAACGCCTGAACCGGCCGAGTCAGCCGACACCGCACCACCGACGACGCCAGAGGCAGATCCACCGGAAGCACCAGACGATCCGTCTACGCCGCCTGACGCTCCCGCCTAAAGTTCTCTGTTACACTTAAAACAACATGAAAGCAGTATTTCTCGATCGTGATGGCACGCTGGTTGTTGATCCACCGGACCTTCGTGTCGATTCAATAGACAAACTGCAACTGCTGCCAACCACCCTTGCAGCCTTAACAAAATTGGCCAACTTGAAATGGGGGGGGGTCTTCATAGTCAGTAATCAGGCGGGCATTGGCGAGGGCCGCATAACGTTTGATGAGTTCCAAGCAATTGAAGATGCCTTTATGGCCATGATTGCTGCAACGGGCATAGAAATCCTAAAAACCTATGTCTGTCCTCACAAACCGGCGGATAACTGTGTGTGCCGTAAGCCAAAACCGTTCATGCTCAATCAAGCTGCCGAAGAGTTCGACATCGACCTGGCCCAGTCTTATATGATTGGTGACAATGAGTCGGATATTATGGCTGGGGTACATGCCGGTACGAAGACCATACTAGTGCAGACCGGTAATGAACCAGTTGTTTCCAAGGAAGCAACGGTCACCGTCCCGACAATCTTAGAAGCGGTTGAGTACATTGCCGCTCACTAGATACCGAAAGAGAAAAAACCACCCACACCTCTGGTACAATAAACAGTAATGAATACACAAGAGATCCGCCGGGCCTACTTAGACTTCTTTTCGTCGCGCGGCCACACAGTAATTCCGCGGGCACTGCTCGTCCCCTATAACGACCCGACCACCTTATTTACCAATTCCGGTATGCAGCCGCTCATCCCCTATCTGCTCGGTGAGCCGCATCAGGAAGGTAACCGTTTGGTTGACAGTCAAACCTGTCTGCGGGCTCAGGATATTGAAGAAGTCGGCGACAACCGCCATACCACCTTTTTCGAAATGCTCGGTAACTGGTCGCTCGGTGATTACACCAAAGCCGAACAGATACCCTGGATCTTTGAATTTCTGACTGATGTTGTCGGGCTTGATCCTAAGCGGTTGTATGTAAGCTGCTATATCGGTAACAAAGAATTTAATATCCCAAAGGATACCGAGGCTGCCAAGTTGTGGACCGATCTGTTTGCGCAAAAAGGTATTACTGCACAGCATGCAGATATTGGCAGTGAAGCTGACGGCTACGCCAAAGGCATGGGTGATGGCCGTATCTTCTTTTATGATGGCTCCAAGAACTGGTGGAGCCGGGCTGGTGCTGAAGCTGATACGCCACTCGGCGATCCCGGTGGTCCGGACTCTGAAGTGTTTTATGACTTTGGCACGCCGCATGACACCAAATGGGGTGAACACTGCCACCCGAACTGTGACTGTGGCCGCTTTGGTGAAATTGCCAACAATGTCTTTATGGATTACAAGCGCACTGAGCAGGGTTTTGAACCGCTCGCTAAACCCAACGTTGACTTTGGCGGCGGACTCGAGCGTATTGCTGCAGCTGCTCTCGGTGACCCCGATGTTTTTAAGATAAGTTTACTGCAGCCCATTATTGCCAAGATTGAGACTATTTCCGGCAAAACTTATGAGAGCCATACCGAAAACATGCGCGTTATTGCCGATCACTTACGGGCAGCAACCTTCCTGGCTGTTGACGGCGTCAAGCCAAGCAACAAAGAACAGGGCTACGTTATGCGCCGTTTGCTGCGTCGGGCAATCCGTTCTGCGTTTGAACTGGGTATTGAGCAAAACTTCCTAGAACAAGTCATACCGGTTATTACTGATCTGTATAAAGACGATCTTCCAGAGGTTGCCAAAGCTCGTGACAGCGTTATTGAGACGCTCATGAGGGAAGAGAAAGTCTTCCGCCAGACACTTGCTCGTGGCGTACGGGAGTTTCCAAAAGTCGTTCGGGATAATCCGCCAGATCGGAGTAATTGGGATAGCGAATTTTCTCGAGTCGTCCAGGATGTACCGGATTCAAAAATCGTTTCAGGCGTAGCTATCTTTGTTATGTACGACACGTATGGATTTCCGCCGGAACTTTCATTAGAAGAGGCGTCACGAATTGGGCTAAGCCCTGAATCAAATTGGCGCCAACACTTTAATGACATGATGCTTTTGCAGCGCGAACGTTCTCAAACAGCCAGCAAGGGTACCTTCAAAGGCGGCCTTGGTGGCCACACCCTGCAACACAAGAAATACCACACGGCTACACACTTGATGTACCAGGCCTTGCGCGATGTTCTTGGTGACCATGTGGTGCAAAACGGTTCAAATATTACCGAAGAACGCCTCCGTTTTGACTTTAGCCACCCCGAAAAAGTAACTCCAGAGCAGATCAAACAAGTGGAAGATATTGTCAATGAGCAAATCGATAAAGACCTCAAGGTATCCTTCGAAGAATACCCGACCAAAGTTGCCATAGAAGAGAAGGGTGCTCTCGGCCAATTCGGTGATCGCTACGGCGACACCGTCAAGGTTTATAAAATGATAGCCGATGGTGCCGACAAGCCATTCAGCTTTGAAATCTGCGGCGGTCCCCATGTTGATCACACCGGCCAGCTTGCTGAAGGTGGTAAAAAGTTCAAGATTATTAAAGAAGAATCCAGTAGCGCCGGCATCCGCCGCATCAAAGCCGTCTTGCAATAGTTTTAATTCCCAGTCGACGGCACTAAGAGACCTCCTCGTTTTACAGAGGTTGATAGTAGCCCAATAGTTCGAGACGGCATAGCGAGCAGTTTATATGAGTGTTAAGAAAACTAATACTAAACTTTACGGACTTTTTGTATTTAAGATGTTAAATAACTCTAATAAGTCTTTGATAGTTAAAAATATGTTGACTTTAACTTTTTACCAGTCTACACTGGGGTTATCAAATAGAATAAAGGAGCAATAATTATGGTAAACACCCCAAAAAAAGAACGTAGTCGCGCATATCCTGTCATGGCTTTAGCTGATGCCCTTACGCGCATCTCAAATATTAATGAGAATCTCGGCCTACAAGGTCGCTATAATAGAGAGACAATAGCAACCGGTATGGGTTACAGCGGACTAAGCGGTACGTCAGCACGTGCTGTTGCAGCACTAGCGCAATACGGACTCCTTGATCGCGAAAAAGATCAGTACTCATTATCGAGACTAGCAAAAAAATACCTTACACCCGTTGAAGATCATGACCAGCTTACTGCAGTGCGCACAGCGGCACTTTCACCGTCCCTCTTTGCAGAAATTTATCAAGCTTTCAAAGGGCAAGTAATTCCTAAACAGTTTGTTAATCGTCTTATTCATGAATTTGGAATTCAGCAAAAGGCCGCACCGGAAGTAGAACGAACCTTTAAAGCAACCATGATAACTGCAGACATTCTTCAAAAAAAGAATAACATGCTTGTCGATGAAGTTGCAGAACAAGCCAATGAAGACAATTTGCCGCCGCCGGAGATATCAGGGGAGAGGTCCTCGAAAGTAGGAGCCCTTGAAAAATCTCAACCTAACCGATCTTTTGTGACCCCTGATAATTATCTGACTGTCAAACTACCTTCTGGACTGTTGGTAGGTTATGACCAATCTCTAGCTTCCGCTTTTGCTTTCGGTGTATTCGGTGAGAGGCTAAAAGAGCTTGATGAAGCAGTCGCTACCTATAAGAAGGAGCACTCTGAATCAACAGAGGAGCATCAAAATGAGCCACGCTAAGGTTTTTGTTTTTATTGATAGTCAGAACCTTAATCTTGGCGTGCGTTCGATGGGCTGGCAAATCGACTATAAGAAATTTCGATTATATCTTAAGAACAAGTACAACATTGAGCAGGCATTTATGTTTATTGGCATGGTAAGTAATAATCAAAAACTTTACACCCAGCTTCAGGCAGCAGGCTTTATTCTGGTCTTTAAGCCGACTGTGCGTTATTTTGAAAATGGTAAACAAACAGTGAAGGGAAACGTTGATGCAGAGCTTGTGCTACATGCAGCTGCAATTGAGTACCCAAACTATGATAAAGCCATTATTGTTAGTGGTGACGGTGACTTTGCCTGCCTGGTAGAGTTTCTCGCAGATAAAGACAAATTGCTCCACATACTTACACCAAATACTAAATACTCCAAACTATTGAAACCCTACTCTCAATATATTGTGGAGCTTCAGCAACTAAAACGTTCTCTGGAATATCAAAAGACCGGCATCAGCGGTCGGTCGAAACCTTAGGCCTATCCGGTCATGGTGATACTTAAATTATATCAAACAGTTGCTACTATTGTCAATATGCAATAATTATTGTTTTATATTAAGCTGTTACTTTTCTATTTCTATCTACGTACACCCCGTTTAAAGCACAGCATTATGCTAAACTCCTAAATATGCTCGTCTATCCCTCACCGGCTGTGAACATCTTAATTGTCATCGGTGAAGGCTTTTGGGTCTTAAGTGCAGCAGCTCAGTTACGGCGCTTAGTGACGACTCGTAATACGCGCGGACTTTCAGCTCCGAGCCAAACCCTAAATGCTGCCGGTAATATTGCGTGGTGTACCTACTTTGCGCTTAATCACCTCTGGTATCCTTTTGTCACGAACATTATGGTTATCACTCTGACCATCTGTATCCTTGGCTATACGCTATCTAATCGAAAACAGTTCTTGCGCGGTCTGACTACTATTGTGATAGTCGGACCACTCACCAGTTATGCACTGCTTCGTTTTCCGGCTCAATCAGGTTGGTTTGGTATGGCGTATAACTGGATAGCATCGACCCCGCAGCTGGCCAGAATTGTTCGGCGCAGGAAAGTAAGTGGCTTATCCGAGCGAGCGCTGTACTGCGCCGTGGGCGCCATGCTATTTACCCTGAGTTACGCCCTCATTATCCACTCCCGACCGCTCGAAGTTGGGTGTGGTATCGGTTTGCTCTACGCCTATATCACCCTGACCTATTACTATAGATATCGACGTCACGGCTAAAAACAGGCTGCTTTCTCCTAGTGAGGTTATGATTCTTGCAAGGTGCTCATGGTTGCAATTTACAATACCCTATTGAATACTGAGTATAGTTTTACGTAGCAATCTTTATCTAAGGAGTATATGGTGAGTGGAAGAACCCCAATAGCAGCTGGTATATCTCCCGAGCTAGATAGTTTTTTGGCAATCGATACGTTTCGGCAAGCTCAGGGCTACATGACGGAGCTGCTTGGTACTATGAGCGTTGGCTATGCCGTTGAACATCGTCCTGAGGAGACTGCACGATGGCAAGCATGGAACGAGCGTGTTGTTGAGCCGCTCAAGCCTATACATCGGGACTCCTCGATATTATCTTTTGGCATACAGCTTGAAGCAGAAGGCATAGCGCACGATGTAGCGGTTAATGTAGGTTTTGATGTTGATCGTGCAAGTCAAACGGGTGTTGAATCAGCGTGGGAAACTCGCAGTCAGGTCTATAATGTCGGCTCCCGGGTAGAAGGAGCAAGATTGCTTGATCCAGGCTCCCAGGTTGTGAAACTGGCACAAGAGCTTGGGCATCAAATTATCAGTACGCACGTGGACGAACCGGTAAAAGTTTTGGGGATACGTCTGGGCTCACATAGCAGACAAGCAGACTACGTAATGCCCTACGATATGGAACAGCGAGCAGATGAGCGAGTTAACGCTGCAATCAGAGGCAGCCGGGTCTTGGCAGTTACTTTTGACGTGCGTGGTCGCAAAGGTTCATATAACGACTCATTAGAAAAAGGTATCGTCGTCGATCCGTCGGCGCCTATCAGTGAGCTACCTGAACATGATCAGTCATTGGCTCAGCGGTTGAATCCTTACGCTATTATGCTTGGCCATGTCGAGAGAATGAGAGAGACGAGTAAGCTCGACATAGCTATAGGTAAGGCCGGAGGTATGGTGGGGATGACTATGACAGAAATTGTACAGAAATCTCAGTCTGATGGCGGACAAGATCAGATCAGAGAGAAAGTACAAACAGAGGCTGAAAATGAGCTTGAGGCAGTCCGCGCCAGAATCCTGCTCATCGACCATCTCTTAGAGGCTATAACGAGTTCCAAGAAGTTCGAAGAAGAAGTTGCTAGAGCTGCAGTACGTTAGAATCCTAAAAACAAGTTCTGTGCTACATTGTGATGTAACATATTTTTCAGCCTTCCATAAGAGGCTCGTATGTTAAAATAATGGATATGCTTCATAAGTTTAAATCCGTGGGCGCTACTGTCGCGCACCGAGCCAAGTCTGGAGCCAGTAAAGCTAGCTCTGCAGCGAAAGCACGAGCTGGTAAAAAGGATGATCAGTATCTGGTAGCCTTGGATATCGGTACGGAGTTTGTGAAAGCCCTCATTGGTAAGATTGGGGCCGAAGACAGCACCGTGCAGATTATCGGCGTCGGCCGGTGCCATCAGGGGTTAAACGACATGCAGGCCGGAGCTATCGCTGACATTGCTGCTGTGGTGGAAAACTGCGACAAGGCACTCAACCAAGCCGAGGAACAAGCTGGAGTGAGCGTTCGTACCTGCATCATTGGTATCGCTGGTGAACTGGTGAAGGGTACGACGACGACTATTCGGGTAGCCCGCCAGGATGCCACCAAGGTCCTGGATATTGCTGAGATGGAAAAGATTATTAATCTGGTGCAGGGTAGGGCACAGGAAAAAGCCAAGGAGCAACTGAAGTGGGAACTTGGCGGCAAAGAACCCGACGTGCGCCTCGTCAACAGTGCACTCGTGAGTATCGAGATTGACGGCTACCCCGTCACCAACCCCATCGGCTTTCAAGGCAAGGATGTTGTTATCCAGCTCTATACCGCCTTTGCGCCGCTTATTCACATCGGTGCCCTAGAAAAAACTGCTCAGGAACTCGATCTTGACCTGCTCGCCGTAGCTGCCGAACCCTTTGCCGTAGCCCGGGCCGTCATTGGCAATAATCCGAACCAAAGTCTCAGCGCTATCCTCATGGATGTTGGCGGTGGCACCACCGATATAGCCGTTATTAACGAAGGCGGTGTCCAAGGTACCAAGATGTTTGGTATCGGGGGACGAGCCTATACCCATGCCGTTGAACGTGACATGGGTGTTGAATTTGAACAGGCCGAGAAACTGAAAGTGGGACTGAGCACAAACCAGATTGTGGCTGCTAAGCGGCCGGCGGTTGAAAAGGCCCTCGGCAAGACTGCCGATGTCTGGATTGGCGGCATTGAACTGGCCCTTGGCGAATTTAGTAAGCTGGATCACTTGCCGCACCGTATGTTCCTCTGTGGCGGCGGCTCCTCACTCGACCTGCTCATGGAGCGCCTAGAAGGCAGCGAGTGGTACAAGACCCTGCCGTTTACCCGCAAGCCCAGTGTCCATCACATTCGCCCCGACCAAGTAGCCGGTATTAAAGACACCACCGGCGATGTAACTGACCACACCTTTATTACGGCTATGGGCTTACTCCGCGTTGGTATGGATACCATGCAGTTTGTAAGTTCTGGCTCAATCCGCGATAAACTTGATAAAATGTTAAGCATATAAGTCATGCCAGCAAGCGACAAAGACACCATCTACATCGACATTGATGACGAAATTACCGGCATCATAGATAAGCTGCGTAACAGCAAGGGTAAAGTAGTTGCTTTAGTCCTGCCAAAGCGAGCCTCGGTCTTCCAGAGTGTCGTCAATATGAAGCTACTAAAGCGGGCAGCTGATGCTGAGAAAAAGAATGCCGTCCTGATTACTGCTGAAGCTGGCCTGCTGCCACTGGCCGGCGTGGCTGGTTTGCATGTGGCGAAAACGCTGAACTCTAAGCCGGAAATACCGCTGGCACCACAAGCCGTTAGCGATGCTGTCGATGCTATTGGTGAGGACGGTGAAGCGGTGGAAGATATGCCGCCTGATCCCAAACAAGCCGTCGGTGATTTAGCGGCGAAGGCCGGCACTAAGCCACCGGCTGACGGTGTAGAAACCCTGATGCTCGATAGTGACGCGCTACCTCCTGAAGCTGATGCTGCCGCTGACGGAAAACCAGGACCAAAAACGTTTGAGCCACCTAAAGACGGCAAAAAGAATAAGAACAAGAAGCTCAAAGTACCGAACTTTGAACGTTTCCGTCTGCTGCTCATCCTCGGCGTGGTACTTATTATCCTGCTGATTATTGGGTTTATATTTGCGAACTCTGCCTTACCAAAAGCTACCATCAACATCAAGACTGATGCGACGAACGTTGATGCCAACCTGAATCTAAATCTTTCAACTACCGCGACCAATCTGCAGTCAGGCAGTAACACCTTGCCGGCTAAGCTGGTACAGCAACAGAAAGTCTCGAGCGCGAGCGAAGTAACGACTGGCCAAAAGAATAACGGCACCAAAGCCCAGGGAAGCATAGATGTCTCAGCCGGTTCTTGTAGCGGTCCGCTGCCTGCTAGTATTCCAAGTGGTACCGGTTTTAGTTCTAACGGACTGACGTACCTGACGCAAGACACCATCACTTTCCTATACAACCCCTCTAATGGCGGCAAACAATGTACGGAGCAGGGCTTTAACAGCAACGGTAGCCCCTCTATTCCCATTATTGCCCAAGCCGGTGGATCAAGTTCTAATACCAGCGGTTCACCCTTCACCGATCCACAAGACGCTAGTTTGACCGCCAGCGGTTCAGCCAGTGGTGGTACCGACGATATTGTACAGACGGTCAACCAAAACGATATTGACAATGCCAAAGCCAAGATCAGTACCAATGATGCAAGCGTGGAGCAGAGCTTAGTTAATCAGCTGCAGCAAGATGGCTACTTTGCCATTAAAGTTACCTATTCGCCGGGTACACCCAATGTTACAACGAGTGCCAACGTCGGCGATGTGGCCAACAGCGTGACGGTCACCGAAACAATTAACTACACTATGTTCGGCGTACATCGCAGCGATCTCGCTTCAGTGGTAGATAATAATATTGATGGGCAGATCGACACGTCCAAACAGAGTATTCTCAATGATGGTATCGATAGCGCTACCTTTAGCGTCAATACCGCTTCCGCGACAGGCGCCCAGCTGTCTATGAGTACCGTAGCAGTTGCCGGACCACAGCTGAACATAACGACCATTAAGCAACAGGCTGAGGGGCAAAAGAGCGGCCAGATAGAAAGCCAGCTCGAGACCGATCCTGATGTAAAGGGCGTCACGGTCAAATTAAGTCCCTTCTGGGTTACCACCGTACCGAAAAATACTTCTCGAATTACTGTCAACGTGGCCAAGCCGACGACTACTGCCAAAGCGAGTTCTAATGCCAACAACCCCTAGATCAATCCTAGCCTTGGATGTGGGCAGCAAACGCATCGGCGTCGCTGTGGCTTCACTCATTGCTCGGCTGCCGCATCCGTTGACGACTCTGAGCACTGCTGACAATATTCCCTACGAACTTGCCGCTATTATCAAGCGTGAAGACATTGAACGATTAGTTGTCGGTTTACCTCGGGGCCTCGATGGCCAAGAAACCGCGCAGACGAAAGCTGTCCTAGACTTTACCCAGGACTTAAAAACCCAACTCAATCTACCGATAGATATGCAAGACGAAGCGCTGACGTCCAAAAAAGCCGAAGCTGAACTTGAGCAGCGCGGCAAGCCCTATCAGCCCGGAGATGTTGATGCCCTCGCAGCCACCTACATTTTAGAAGACTGGTTTGCCGGGCAGAAGGAGCATGTGTAAGCCGTATGAGCCGCCACCACAAACGACGACGTCTGCCCCGCCGCATTTGGGTGCTCCTCGTTAGCTTAGTGCTGCTCTCTGGAGGTGGTGTGGTGGCAGCGCACCATGTCTATGACCTTGATCTGCGGCCGGTCAGTAGTCTGCAGCGTACCGAAATCTTTACCGTGCAGTCTGGCTCAACGGTCAAACAAATTGCCGACCAGCTTGAAAGTGCTCAACTCATTCGTAGCTCATGGGCGTTTCAGCTATATGTACATAGCCAGAATAATGCCGACCAGTTGCAGGCTGGTACCTACGCCTTATCACCGAGCGAGAGTATGCCCACCATTGTTGGTACCCTGGTAAAAGGTAAAGTCGATACGAAATTAGTCACTATTTTACCGGGACGTCGTATTGACCAGGTCCGGGCTGACCTGATCAATGATGGCTTTAGTCCGGCTAGTGTCGACCGGGCCCTGAACCCGAGCCTCTACAATGTACCGGTCTTGGCCTTCAAGCCGGCTAACGTGAATACACTGGAGGGACTGTTATGGCCGGATTCCTTCGAAAAGCAGCCAAACACCGACCCCTCGGTCATTATTCGGGAGTCGCTCGTAGAAATGGGCCAGCACCTGACGCCGACGGTGCAGGCGGCGTTTGCCAGCGAAGGTCTGACAACCTACCAGGGCCTCATATTGACGTCAGTCGTCATGCAGGAAGTCAATAAACCGGCCGACCAAGCTCAGGTTGCCCAAGTATTCTTGAGCCGTCTGAAAACCAATATGATGCTTGGTTCCGATGTCACGGCCGACTACGGGGCTATTGCTGCCGGTAAAGCTCCGAGTCTCAGTTACGATTCGGCCTACAACACGCTTATCCACACCGGCTTGCCGCCGACGCCCATTAGTACGATTAACACCAGCGCTCTAAACGCCACGACGCATCCGGCCGCTACTAACTGGCTGTATTTTGTCACCGGCGACAATGGCGTGACCTATTTTTCCAACACCTTGCAGCAGCAACAGGCCAATACTGCCGCCTACTGTCACAAACTCTGTGGACAGTAAAGCATAAAGGATTTGCCATGTCCTTAAAATTTGCTACAATTATCAGGTGGCATTTACAGAGGTGGCGTTTCCACTGCAACTCTGTAGATGCAACCGTTGAAGCCTGTCAAAGTAAATGAAGGCTCGGCGATAACGCCTGAGCCGGCCGGATTATATAAACGTCGACTTCAATGTAGTTAAAGGTCCCTCCTAAAGGATCTGCGGAGTTTGTATTAGTACTATCCACTCATCTGTGAGCAAGCAACTGGCTGTACCGAATACTGCTATAGACTCAAACAGCCCCTCTCGTACATTTGGTTTTTCGTCCTTACGTCGCTCGACCCGCCGCCGTGCCGTACGCGTCAGTTTTATTGCAGCTAATCTTATCATCCTCGCCGGTATCGCTTTTTTTGTTATCAACACCCATACCGGTACCATGACGGTACCAACACTGAGCAGCTCAGCGAGCGCTGATGCCGATGCCAATCCGCTTGATCAGGTCTCTTCGGCAGACATTGCCCTGACGGTCGCGCGCATGACGGCGCTCCCTGAAACAACCGCGGTTGCCAACCAGGCCCAAAGTGAGGCAGCAGATATCGCTATTGCCGCCAACAGCGATAACGTTATATCCGAACCCCAGGTAGTCACTACCGCCCTGAAGTCTGTTGCCGACATCCAGACCTATACCACCACGGCCAGCGACACGATCCAAAGCCTGGCTACCAAATTTGGCGTAACCAGCGACAGCATCATGTGGTCCAATAGCTTGCGCAGCCCCACCTTAACTCCTGGCATGAAGCTGCTCATTCCACCGGTTAACGGTATTATCTACACGGTCCAGCCCGGTGACACGCCCGCCAGTCTGGCGACGAAGTTCCAAGCTAATCAGGCGGATATCATTGCCTTCAATAATGCCGAGATCAGCGGCTTAACACCCGGCGAGCAGATTGTTATCCCGAACGGTACGATGTCCAACACGCCGACGTTGGCAAGTGCCTTTGGGGGGACAAGCTTCCCCTGGGGTGGCAGCGGACCAGTCTATGGGTATAACGGCTATGACTTTGGTAACTGTACCTGGTATGTGGCGAGTCAAATTGCTGTACCGAGTAACTGGGGCAATGCTGCTACCTGGGCCTACTACGCCGCCTTAAGTGGCTGGAATGTCTCGACGGCGCCAACGGTCGGTGCTATTGCCCAAACGGCTGATGCGGCCGGTGGGGAAGGGCATGTCGGCATTGTCCGGGCCGTCAATGGCAGCGAGGTTGAAGTGCAAGATATGAATAATTATGGTGACGGCGGCGGCTTTGACCAGGTCGGTGAAGCCTGGGTCTCAATTGGTACATTCGAGCATTACATTAGTCATTAAAGTAGACGTTAAACACTGCATCCGTGTACCCTATAGATAATGAGTTTTGTAGATAAAGTAACAATTACAGCATTAGCTGGCAGCGGCGGCAATGGCAAGCTGAGTTTTCGGCATGAGAAATTTATTAATAAAGGCGGCCCGGACGGCGGTGACGGCGGTGACGGCGGTGACGTCATTCTGCGGGCCAGCCGCAACCAAAATACCCTTGCGGCCTTTCGCTATCAGAAAGAAGTACGCGCTGAGCCTGGCCAACCTGGGGGGCAATCCCGGAAGCACGGCCGCAGCGGGAAAAACCTGATCGTCGACGTACCAGTCGGCACCATGGCTACTATGCCTGACGGCAGTGTCGTTGCCGACCTGGTAGAAGACGGTATGCAAACTGTAGTGGCCAAGGGCGGTCATGGCGGTTTCGGTAACGCCCACTTTGTATCCTCACGTAGGCAAGCACCAAAGTTTGCTGAAAAAGGTGAACCAGGCGAAGAGTTTGAGCTCGCCGTTGAACTTAAGATGATTGCTGATGTCGGTTTGGTCGGCCTGCCGAATGCCGGAAAATCGACATTGCTCAGCAGGATTAGTAATGCCCGACCGGAAATTGCTGACTACCCCTTCACTACCTTGACGCCTAATCTGGGAGTAGTTGATTTGGATAAACGAAGCAGTCTGCTCTTTGCCGACATTCCCGGCCTGATCGCCGGAGCCGCCGCCGGTAAAGGCCTCGGCCATGACTTTCTGCGGCATATTGAACGCACGGCAGTTATCGTGCACCTGATTGATGCCTACAATCCGGATGTAGCGGCTACCTATGCGACGGTACGGGCTGAGCTGCAAGCTTACCAGCCCCAGCTGCTGGAACGTCCGGAGGTCGTGGCGCTGAATAAGGTTGAGGGGCTTGATGAAGAAATTGTCAGTGACCTGATACAGCAACTGGAACGAGTGGTGCCAAAGGCTACACGCATATGGCCCATCTCTGCTCAATCCGGCCAAGGTCTCCAACAGCTGCTGTTTAGCGTCAACGACGCAGTAAAAGCTGAACGAGCAAAAGTTCCAGAGGTAGTAGAAGACCATAGCCTGCCAGTATTAAAACTGACCGATACCTCCGATGCCTTTTCTATTACGCAAGAAGGCGACACCTTTATCGTAAGCGGCCAGCGCATTGAGCAGTTTGCCCGTCGCACGGACTTTGAGAGCGAAGAAGGCCTGCAGCGTCTCCGCGATATTATGCGCCGGGCCGGTATTATCCATGAGCTCAACCGCAAGGGTATTGAGCCAGGTCAGATGATTCAGATTGGTCAAGCTGTAACGAGGAGTTTCCCCTATTAAGTAACTGGGAAACCGCTAGTACAGCTATTTTGCCTCGAAGCGTTTCGTTTACTTTTTAACACTCACGAATGTGCTCATGTCAGTGGCGACAACGCCAAGCGCTAAGCGATCTAGCTGAGCGCCAATAAGCATCGATTGCCGCACCCTCTCTAAACGTTCTTCGAGCGTTGGTTGCTGCGCCTTTGGCAGCTCTGGTGACACATAACTATCTTTTACATGCCGCGCAATAACCGTACCGTTCACTAATACTGGCCTGAGCAGCAGCTCGAAAGCAGCGACGTCGGGAGCCTTGACATCAAAAGCAGCTCCTAACCATGCCATACTAAGATACATATAGGCAGTCATGAATCCTTGTTTGACACCAAGGTTGGCAGCAGTACTCGCTTCACGCAAACCTTTACGTAAAGAGTTGTCTAAAAACTCCGCATGGAACTCTGGGCTAATCGCCATTGCTTGTTTCAGTTTAGGTTCTTTGGTATGTTCTTGTGCTTTATATAGTTGCCTGTCACGGTGCTGCAAATTAATTCCGATAGCGGTATGCGGTACTTCATGTATGGCGCCAAGCCGCGTAAGCGGGGGCGTAAATTCGACACTGACATGTGATGCCGCAGAAGTTTCCTGCTCATATTGATATGAAGCCCGTATGGTGAGGTCGCCCAAGCCAGCCCAAGATCGTACTCGCTCGAGACTGCGCAAATGAAGCTGTAGGCGCTCTTCATCAAATTGAGCCGGCAAGCCTAAGCCGTCAAAATGAATATTTTCAGTGTAATCTTCAACTGCATGAAGAGGCACTTTCCCCGGTAGTCTGTCGCTCATTATAGTTTATTATATAACTATTTTAAGGATATTTAAATA
>Ga0210398_10001922_pt1 | contig 20685 bp, 20 predicted proteins | sample IncBWC4OmetaG_FD_161047 | JGI IMG/M metagenome (GOLD analysis project Ga0210398, IMG submission 161047) | Forest soil microbial communities from Barre Woods Harvard Forest LTER site, Petersham, Massachusetts, United States - Inc-BW-C-4-O | ecosystem: Environmental > Terrestrial > Soil >...
CAAGCTCACCGACCAGATTGCGACCTCGGACAAGGCCGCGAAAATGGGCGGCTCGCAGGTTTACCTGAAACCAGGTGAAAACTTTTCCGTCGACGACACCATGAAGGCCATCGTCGTGCATTCGGCGAACGATTCCTCAGTCGCGATGGCGGAGTATCTCGCGGGTTCGACCGAGGCCTTCGTGGTGATGATGAACGCCGAGGCCGCCAAGCTCGGCATGAAGGACACCCACTACTATTCGGTGCATGGATTGCCCCCGGCGCCGGGGCAGCAGGCTGATGTCGCAAGCGCATACGATCAGGCGCTGCTGGCGCGCGCACTGGTGAAGCATCCGCAGGTCTTGCAATGGTCCGGGATTACGACCGCGCCCTTTCGCGCGGGAACCTTCGAGCTGCGCAACACCAATCATCTGGTCTTCAACTACAACGGATGCGACGGCCTCAAGACCGGGTTCTATAACAAGGCCGGCTTCAATGTGGTCGCGACCGCGCATCGCGGCGGGTTGCGACTGATCGCGGTGGTACTCGGCTCGCCCCGCAAGGGCGAAAATTTCCGCTCGGCCGGCGAGATGCTGTCCGAAGGCTTCGCGCAGTACGAGATGAAGGCAATCGCGAAAAAAGGCAGCGCCTCGAATGTGAGCGTCGCGGTCACCGATGGTTCGGCGCCGAAGATCGTGCCGGTATGGGGCGACGACGCCGCCATCTTCATGAAGCGCGGCGATGAGAAGACCTCCTACAAGGTGAACTATTCGATCCCCGCGATGATCGCCGCTCCGGTACGCGCCGGCCAGAAGATCGGCAGCGCCGAGGTTATCGTCGACGGGCAATCGACCGCGACGGTGGCATTGCTGGCGCCATCGGACGTCGCGGCGAAGAAGGCCACCCTCGTCGATCGGGTGCTGAGCAAGTTCTGAGGACGGGCGATTTGTTGTAGGGTATTCTGGTCAGGAGAATACGAATCATGCCCGAAGTCACGGTGCGCGTAGATCGTAAAACCAAAGCGCGGCTTGAGAAACTTGCCATCGAGACCCGCAGGCCCGAATCACGTTTAGTGGCCGAGGCTATTCGGTCTTACGTTGATGTCAACGAGTGGCAGCTTGAGGGCATCAAGCGGGCGATCAAAGAAGCGGATGCAGGAAATTTCGCAACCGATGCTGAAGTCAAGGCCACGCTGAGAAAATGGAAAAAGCTTGCGCGTTAGATGGCTCCGTCGTGCCAACCAAGACGTCAACGCTGCAGCTAGATTTATTTCTCTCGGGAGTCCGCAGGCAGCTGCGCGGTTGGTTGAGACGATCACCGTCAGCGTGAACCGATTGGCCGAGTTTCCCTGGCTGGGCCGGCCGGGACGGATTTCCGGAACTCGAGAGTTAGTAATTTCGGGCACGCCGTACATCGTGCCGTACCGCGTGAGAGAGCAGGTTGTCGAGGTCTTGCGTGTCTACCACGCGTCACGGAGATGGCCCGAGCATTTCTAGCCGATCCAGTGCAGCGCTTGGACGGCGTTCCACCGCACCCGTTCGCAGTGCACAATGAGCCTCGATGTCGCATAAGACCCGGAACGTCACAATCGCGATCGTGGCCGCGGTCCTCATTGCTTGGATCGGCGGAGGGCTGCTGCTGCATTTCGGGCAGAAACGCCATGATCGTCTTGGCTACGATATCGACGCGCACTTCCCGCCCGATAAACCCTTCAAGCCCGGTGAGATATTCGCGTCGACGCTCGCCGAGATCGTGGATCACGAGCTCCATTCCAGCTTCGGATGGCGTCCCAACGATTTTTTTCTATGGGGCCCCCACGTCCTCGCCGACAATAACTCCAACCGGCAACTCGGGATCATCATGGCGGTGCGCGAGACGATGCGCGTCTTCAAAGATCACCTGACCAAGGTGTCGTCTAACGAATACGATCCCAACCTGGTGATCGCCGATACCGATTTTCGCAACGATGCCGAGCGCTGGATTCTCCCTGCCCCCGAAAGCAAGTATCAGGACGGCGTCGATCACCTGCGCGCCTATGTCGCGGGACTGCACGCCAATCCGGAAACCTCCCGCGAACTTAATCAGCGCAGCGTCGAGATGATCCGGCTGATGCAGGCCTGGACCGATTTGCTGGGCGATGCGCACGCCAAGCTCTACCAGACCAGCACCTACGGCGGTCAGGAGATTCACACCTGGGACTGCGACGACCTTTTCTATCATGCGCAGGGCTATACCCACGTGATGTACTACATGATGCAGGCGGTGCGGCGTGAGTATGCCGAACAGATCAAGGAAGACCCCATCCTCGCTTCTCTTATCGACGAGGCAACTGAGGCTCTCGGCAAGGCCGCGATGCTCAAACCGGTGATCGTCTTCAACGGCGCTCCGGACGGCATTTTCGCCAACCATCGGCGCAACCTGGACACCTACGTCGCGGAAGCGCGCCAGAAAATGTATTCGATCCGTGAGGAAGTCGAACGCACGCCAATGTGACCACTCAGCATCGCTGAGTGGCCACATTGAGCGCCGCGCGAAGGAACGTCTCAGCCTTCGATGAACGGACCCAGCATTACTACCCCGCCGCGCCACAGCAGATGCGTCAACGCCGGCATCCATCGCGTGGGCATGCCGATGAGCTTCCCGGCCAGCGAGGAAATCGCTTCCGATTCGCCCGCGTTCATCGACAATTTCAATGCGTTAATGAAGCGCGCCTGGCTGTAGGACACCAGCTCATGCAACTCGCCCGCCGGGATGCCCGCCTTCTCGCGCGCGATCTCGACCGCCCGCGCCATCCCGCCGACATCGTCGATGAGACCGCTCGTTTTCGCGGCAGTCCCGCTCCAGACGCGGCCGCGCGCGAGATTCTCGGTCGCTTCGGCGTCGAGCTTGCGCCCTTCGGCAACCTTGCCGGTGAAATTGCCGTACAGTTGTCCGAGAACGCCATCGAGCTGACGAATCTCCCCCTCGGTCATGGCACGGGTGGGCGACATCGCATCGCTCACCGGATGGCTCTTGGTCCTTTCGATGTTCACGCCGAACTGATTCATCAACGAGGACGCATCGAACTTCGCGTACACCACCCCGATCGATCCGGTGATGGTCGAGGCTTGTGCGACGATCGCGTCGGCACCCGCCGCGACGTAATAGCCGCCCGATCCCGCGACGTCGCCCATTGAAACGACCACCGGTTTTCCCCTGCCCTGCGCGGCCCGCACCGCGCGCCATACCAGGTCCGAACCGACCGCCGATCCGCCGGGGGAGTTAACCCGAAAGACAATTGCCTCGACATTCTCATCGCGCGAGGCCCGCTCGATTGCGCTCCGGTGGTTTCGGGGCTGATGAAATCGCCGGTCATCGAAGGATCCCCCGAAATCACCGGCCCGATGCCGCATACGACCGCGATGCGATGACGCTCACCACCCTCATTCATATAGGCGGCATGACGCAGGTAACGGCCAAGGCCCACGAATTTCTTGCGCTTGCCTTCTGGATCGAACTCGCCGCGAACATCTTCGGCATAGCCTTCGCGATCCACGAGGCCGGCGCTATGCGCATCGCGTGCGCTCATGAAACCGCGACCGACGAGCTCCGCCGCCGTCTCGAGTGGAATGTTGCGTGCCCGCGCGATGCGCTCCGTCAGCACCTGGCGCCAGTCGCCGATGATGGCCTGGAGACTCTCGCGGAGTGGCGGTGACATACTCTCGCGGCTGAACATTTCGGCCGCGCCTTTATACTCTTTGTACTGCAGCGTCTGGACCTGAACGTGAAGCTTTTCGAACGCGCGCTTGAGAAACACCCCGCCGGCCGATACTCCCAGCATCGTGACCATGGTTTCCGGATTGCAGATGATCTCATTGGCCGCCGATGCTACCAGGTAATCGCGCACCCCGGCTGATTCTCCATCCAGTACCGCCACCACGCGCTTGCCCGACTCGCGCACGCGGCGCAGCAGGTCGTGGAGTTCCTCCGCAGTCGCGAGGCCGTTGTCGATGCCGGCAACTTCCACCATCACCGCCCGAATTGCGGGATCGCGGCGGACTTCTTCGAGGGCGTAGCGCAGATGCGAAAGAGGCGGAACCAGGCGGCCACGAAGCTGATCGACCAGGGATCGGTGCGGCTCCTCGGGCAGCGCGCCGCTAAGGCGAAGCGTCAGTACCGCGTCGCGCGGAATTCGTGCCGGCCTGATCACAAACACGAAGAACGCCGCCGCCATCGCGATCGCCGCGATCAGAAATGAGAGGCCCAGCGACGGATGGTCGAGCCATGAAGCCCCGGCGGCCAGCGCGAGCAGAATCGCGCATAGGATAACGAGGCGGACAATGCGAATTGCGAATAATCGTTTCAGCGATGATTTGGTCATTCGATTTCCTGCAATTTCCTGCGGTTAGGGAGGCCGCAAACGCTCCCGGCAAATGTTCTCGAATTGATACGCTCGATCGATGCCTCGATTGATAAGCCTCGATTGATAAGCCTCGATTGATAAGATCGATATTGCTCAAATAGATTAGCTGGTTCCGATGCTCAGGTCTTTCCTTCCAACCTTCACCGTCGCAATCGCCCTCACCTTCGGCGTCGTCAGTTGCTCGACCCAAACTCCGCACAGCTCGCTGCCCCTCGCGACGGTTCGCACCGCCACCATGGACATCACGCCGGGCATCGAGGTGTTGACCCGGGTGGCACTTCCCGACGGCTTCGTTCCTTCCGCGGACTATCCACCGATGTGGCTTCAGGCGGGGCAGGAAGTCGGCATCGTCGGCACCCAAAATGGACACGCGCTGGTGATGGGTTACGGCGGCATCGGCTATCGGACCGCACGCGTCATCGCGCAGGACGGTGGCGTCGGTGCGCCCGACGCCAGCATCGTCGACCTCGCGCCCAGCCCCAACGGCATGGTGCTCGCGCTCGCGGTCGCCAATTCGAAAGAGCGTCGTCTCGACGTGGTCACCCGTGACTTGATCTCCGAGGGCGCGGCCAGTCCGGTTTCCAATTTCGATGGCGACTTTGACAGCGTCAGCATCGGATGGCTCAGCGAGTTTAACGCATCGCTCGCACTGCGCGCCCATCTCGAGTCGGAGGCCGCTCGCGAATCCGCCACGGTTCCCGATTCTACACCGACGCCGGAATCCAACCCGGCTCCCTCTCCTGCAGCATCGAGCGGGCTGTACGTCATCAATCTGAGTGGGGTCGTAACGACCGGATATATGAAGCTGGACTGCCAGATGTCGCAGCTTAGCTGGTCACCGGATGGTCTGGTGGCGGTCGGGTCGGGCGATGCGGAGGCGCTGCCCACCATAATCGATCGCGGAAAAGAATCCTGCCGGCGAATTAACGCGCCGACGACACTGCGGGTGCTGGACTGGGCACATGACTCGAAATCGTTTCTCTATGAAGAGACCGAGCGGACGCCGGGAACCGCCGCCTACCGCTTTGATCTCGCCAGCGGCGCCGCGCGGCTGGTGGCGATTTCGTCAGGCGCCGCCGCGTTCGTGAGCGACGATCAGGTCCTTGCTCTCGGCAACGGAGCGCTGACCTTTCGCGAGGCGCAGCGCGCGCCCGACGGACCGGTTCGGGCGGAGCTGGCGCTCTCGAATCCTTCCGGCACTAACACCGAGGTCGAGTCGCTGGGATTCAATTCCACTCCCGCGATGCTGGCTGCGAGCAAGATGACCTACACTCACGAAACCGACGAAGCGGCGATCGCGACGTTCGGCCCCACCACTGAAGGGCCGATGCGCAAGCTTGTGATCTATTCAGTGGCCCCACGACGGGCCTTCCTGGTCGCCTTTGGATCGGTCCGGGGCATCCTCGCGATGAGCTGGTCGCCGCAGGGCCGCTATCTGGCGATTGTCGATGGCGACGGTACGGCGTCCGCGCTTACGATTGTCGCACCGCCTCGATGAGCGACTTCGCTCTCACATTTCGCCACCGGCGGTGTTCTAACAGCTAACCATCGAAACGAGGACGGTGTGGCAATGGATAAAACGACGCAACGGCAAAAGGCAGAAGCATTTCGCAAGATGCACGACCGTTTGCGAATCCTGGTGCTTCCGAATGCATGGGATGTGGCGAGCGCGAAGATTTTCGAGGCCGCCGGTTTTCGTGCCGTCGCCACCACCAGCTCAGGCGTCGCCAATTCGCTCGGCTATCCTGACGGCGAAGCGATTCCGCGCGACGAGATGCTCGCCGTCGTCGCCCGCATCGCGCGCGGACTCGAGGTGCCGCTGAGCGCGGACATAGAAGCCGGGTACGCGTCCGACCTCGAGGCCCTCAAAGCCACGATTCGCGCGGTCATCGAAGCCGGCGCGGTCGGTATAAACTTCGAGGATTCAATGAAGGGCGGCGCAAATGAGCTATTCCCGGTTGAGACCGCGCTGGCGCGGATAAAAGCTGTACGCGAGACGGCCACCGCGGCCGGGGTGCCGATTGTCATCAACGCGCGCACCGATGTTTTCCTGCACGCCATCGGTGACAAGACCTCGCGCTTCGATCACACGGTCAGTCGCGCCAACGCCTACCTCGGCGCGGGGGCTGATTGCGTGTTCGTTCCCGGCCCTGCCGCAGCGGAGCTCATCGGAAAACTCACTGCGGCGATTCAGGGGCCGATCAACGTGATGGTGCTGCCCGGAATGCCGAGCGCGCCCGAGCTGGAGAAACTCGGAGTGGCGCGCGTCAGTATGGGCGGCGGTCCCGCACGAGCCGCGCTGACCGAGGTTCGCCGGGTCGCCGAGGAGCTCTTCAGGAGCGGCACTTATTCGCGGTTCACCGCGCCCGACCTAATCAGCCATATGGATATGAACACGTTGGTGGCGCGCAAATCCTGAGCGCCTCGTTCACTAACCAGTCTCGTTCGAAATGAGCTATTTTCCGGAACTGCGGAAGCAACCATTCCGCCGGAGAAAAACATGAGACTGGAAAATAAAATCGCCATCATCACCGGCGCCGGCTCGGGCATGGGCCGCGCAGCGTCGATTCTGTTCGCCAGGGAAGGCGCGAAGATCGCCGCGGTCGACATCAATCTCGAAGCCGCGGAGGAGACTGCCAGGCAAGTAAAAGCCGCGGGCGGCAACGCGTTCGCGATGCGCGTCGATGTCTCCAAATCGGCCGACACCACCGCGATGGTCGAGGAGACTATCAAGCGCTTCGGGACGCCGAACGTCCTCTACAACAACGCCGGCATCGAGGGCGAAGGCAACTTCTTGGCGCAACTGAGCGAAGAGGCCTTCGACAAAGTCATCGCCATCAATCTGCGCGGCGTCTGGCTCGGCATGAAAGCAGCACTTCCCCACATGATCAAAAATGGTGGCGGCTCCATCATCAATACCGCCTCGATCGCCGGACTGGTGGCGAACAAAGGCGCGGCTGCGTATTGCGCCTCGAAGGCGGGCGTCATCGCGCTGACCCGGGTGGCCGCGATGGAATATGGACGCTACAACATCCGCGTCAATGCGATTTGTCCCGGCGCGATTGATACCCCCATGGTGGAACGCATCAACAAGGCCGCGGGCGCGCCCGCCAACAGCGGCGCGCGCACTTCATTCTTCGGCCGCGTCGGCAAGCCCGAGGAAATTGCGAAGACTGCGCTCTTCCTCGCCAGCGATGATTCGTCATTCGCAACAGGCGCGCCCTTCATCATCGACGGCGGCTGGACGGTGAGCTGAGACCTAACCCCTAACCCCTTCCCTAGAGGGAAGGGGAACTGGAAAACAATGGAAGCACAGATCACTCGACTGAAGGACAAGGTGGCGATCGTCACCGGCGCGGCGCAGGGCATCGGGCACGCCATCGTAATGCGGCTTGCGAGCGAGGGCGCTAAAGTCGCCGTCGCGGATATCGACATCGAAGGCGCGACTCGCACCGCCAATGAAATCAAGGCGAGCGGCGGAAGCGCCATCGCGGTGAAGCTCGATGTCACGCGCTTGCAGGATGCTATCGATGCTGCCGATCGCGTCGAAGCTGAGCTCGGCCCGATCGATATCCTGGTGAACAACGCGGGATGGGACGTTATCGAGCCGTTCCTCGAAAGCAAGCCGGAAACCTGGGACAAGGTTATCGCGATCAATTATCGAGGCGTGCTCAATTGCTGCAAAGCCATCGCGCCGAAGATGCAAGCGCGCAAGCGCGGCAAAATCGTTTCGATTTCCTCCGATGCGGCGCGCGTCGGCTCGACCGGTGAAGCCGTTTACGCGGGATGCAAGGCCGCCATCATCGGCTTCTCGAAAACGCTGGCGCGCGAGCTCGCTCGCTACAGCATCAACGTGAATGTGGTCTGTCCCGGGCCGACGCAGACCGCGCTGCTCAAGAACGCGATGGCCGGGCGCGAGGGCGTCCTCGATGCGATGGCGAAAGGCATTCCGTTTCGCCGCCTCGGCCAACCCGAGGACCTCGCAGGGGCGGTCGCCTTCTTCGCATCAGCCGACGCCGATTACGCGACCGGACAGGTGCTCAGCATCAGCGGCGGCTTGACCATGGGTGGCTGAGAAGCGGCTTTCGTGGCATCAACAAGGTGATATGAATTCGCGACAAAGAGGCTAGTCAACCGACGCCACGTCGGTGATAGACTGACATTTTCGACCGACCTTAATTCCGCGTCTCTTTTACTCGACGCTTCCGCCGGGCAGAATTCTTCTATGCTCGGGAGCGAGGGTCGAGTGAAGAAGTCATCTGCGATTGCCGCATCGAAACGCGCGACGGGACCCAAGGCGCAGATTCGCGCGATGGCGCCCGCGCAGCGCTACGACGCCAATATTGATTACATCCTGCGCGCCGCCGCCGAGGTTTTTGCCGAGAAGAGTTTCGGCCTCGCCTCGATTCGCGATATCGCGGCGCACGCGCGCATTTCCTTCCCGCGCATCTACTATTACCTGCGCAACAAAGAGGAACTGCTCTACCTCATCACCAAGCGCGCGTTCGAACAGCTCCATGATCGTGCCGAAACCCAGACCGCCGGCGAGCAGGATGCCGAGGCGAAGCTGAAGCTCTTCATCACCGGGCACATCGAGTATCAGCTCAACAATGTCGCCGAGATGAAGGTGCTGATTCGCGAGGCCGGGTCGCTCTCGGGCCGCAACGCCACGCAGATCGCGCGCCAGATGCGCGAGTACTCAAACCTGTGCCGCAAGATCATCGAGCAGGTCGCCGACGCGCATGGAGGGGCGATGGATCGCGAAACCTCGCGCATCATGACCTCGTTGCTGTTTGGCGCGATGAACTCGGTCTTCGGATGGTACGAGCCCGCGCGCGATCGGGTGCAGCATGGCAAAATCGTCGACGAGGTTTACGCGATGGTGGTGTCGCCAATCATTGCAAGGAACTCCGCCCGCAGCGGGCCCAAACCTGTCACCGAAGCATAGCCTCGCGCGACCTTTCTTGCGCGGGAATCTCAAAGCCCGAATAATGCCCGCGCATGCGCCTCGTCCCAATCATCCTCGCCTGCATCACCTTTTTCTCGACCTGCGTTGGCGGGATGGCGGCGGTGCGGTTTCGCGACCGGCTCCATTTCCTGCTCGGCTTCAGCTCCGGCGCGGTGCTGGCAGTCGCGCTGTTCGACATTTTGCCCGAGGTTTTCGCGCTCGGCGGGCCGTCCTATATGCCGATTGCGGCGCTCGGCTTCCTCACCTTCTTCGGACTCGAGCGCTACACCGCGTTGCATCGCGCACGCGAGCACCTGCATGCCGACCGGGCTCATGAAACCGAACTGGGCGCGCTGTCGGCAGCGGGCCTCGTACTGCACAGCTTTCTCGACGGAGTCGCAATCGGAGTCGGCTTCCAGACCAGCACGCATGTCGGTCTGCTGATCGCGCTCGGAATCATCGCGCATGATCTGAGCGACGGGATGAACACCGTGACGGTCGTCCTGGCGCATGGCAACCCGCTCACGCACGCGGTGCGATGGCTAATCGCCGACATGACGGCCCCGGTCCTCGGCGCGACGCTCACGGTGGTTTTGCATCTTAACGTCGCGCTGTTGCCCTGGGTGTTGGCGTTCTTCGTGGGTTCGTTTTTGTACATCGGCGCGTCCGATTTGCTGCCGGAAGCGCGCGAGCACGATTCGCCCTGGGTGATGGTCGCCACGGTCCTCGGCATGCTCGCGATCTACTTCACCACCGCGATGCTGCGCGGCTGGCGATAGCCTCGCCGCTGCGACACGGAAGCGCAATGGCGGCTTAAACGGAAGCGTTTAAGACTTCGTTTTCCTGGAAGCTTTCGACTTTTTCGAACTGTTCAAAGCGATCGCCTGGTGAACCAGCGCCATGAAGGCCGACTCGTCTACTTCTTCGCCTTCGTGGATGTCGATGGCGCGGCGGACGTTGCCGTCGAGACTCGAATTGAAGAGATGGGCCGGATCCTTTAGCGACGCGCCCTTGGCGAAGGTGAGCTTCACCACCTTCTTGTAGGATTCACCGGTGCAGATGATACCGTCGTGCGACCACACCGGAGTGCCCATCCATTTCCACTCCTCGACGACGTCGGGATCGGCTTGCTTGATGAGCTTGCGCATCCTGCCAAGCGTTTTCCCGCGCCAGTCTCCCAGTTCAACGATTCTCTGCGAGATGAGCTCCGATGGCGACTGGCCCGCGCTCGCGCCCGACTTTTTCATACGTTCATTTTAGCAAGATGCGGAACGAAGCCTAAGAACTAGCGGCACGCGCGCCGGGGAAGACAGCTTCCTTTGCTCAAATCGCACATCCCTTGCGATGAGTTACGGCTGATTGAGTATTTACCGGCCTGCAAACTATCTTTGCAGGATTCGAGCGAAGTGAAGCTTCAGACGTCGCACCGAGGAAATACCAGCATGCGCGCGATTAAAACCCCAGAGGAAACCAACCATAGCCGCCGGCGTTTCCTGGGGACTGCCGCGATGGCTATTGCCGCCGCCGAGCTCGGCATGCTCGCTTCCGCACAAGCGCAATCCGGCAAGCCTAATCCCGCCGAGGTGCCCGCGATTAAGCCGGGGACCAACACCTCGTTTGCTCCCCTCAAGCAGATCGATGCCGGGCTGCTGAATATTGGCTACGCCGAAGCCGGTCCCAGCGAAGGCCCGGTCGTTATCCTTCTGCACGGCTGGCCCTATGACATTCATAGCTATGTCGATGTCGCTCCTTTGTTGGCGTCCCAGGGCTACCGGGTGATCGTTCCGTATTTGCGCGGCTATGGCACCACGCGTTTTCTTTCGAGCGAGACCTTCCGCAATGCCCAACAGTCGGTAGTTGCACTCGATATCATCGCGCTGATGGATGCGCTGAAAATCAAAAGCGCGATCATCGCAGGTTTTGACTGGGGAGCGCGGACGGCCGACATCATGGCGGCGCTGTGGCCGGAGCGCTGCAAGGCTCTGGTCTCGGTGAGCGGCTACCTGGTCACCAGTCTCAAGGCCAACCTGCAGCCCTTGCCGCCGAGGGCGGAGTTGGGATGGTGGTATCAATATTACTTTGCCATCCCACGCGGCGAGATCGGCTACACCGAAAACTTGTACGATTTTAACAAGCTCATCTGGAAGACTGTCTCGCCGAAATGGAATTTCGATGATGCGACTTTCGATCGCACGGCGGCAGCCTTCAAAAATCCGGATCACGTCGCCATCGTGATCCACAACTATCGCTGGCGGCTGAGCCTGGCTAAAGGTGAGCCGCGCTATGACGAGCTGGAAAACAAACTCTTCGCCGGCCCGGTTATCAGCGTGCCCACCATCACCATTGCGAGTGATTTCGACGGTCCGGCCGCAGATGGAAAAGCCTATCGCGAAAAATTCTCGGGCAAATATTCGCATCAAATCTTGAAGGGCATCGGGCACAATGTGCCGCAGGAGGCTCCGCAGGCCTTCGCCAAAGCTATCGTCGAAGTCGACAGCTATTGATGCGGCGTGAGCCTCGGGTAGGGCTCTTTCAGCGCTGACATTCGGGCGGCGGCTTGCTATGGAAACCCTCATGGATATTCAAAAGGGCATCGGCTTGCTCAACGGCCTCATCAAGCGGCTCGAGCGCAACAATCGCACCCTCAAGTCGCATCCTACCATCGACAAGATCGAGCGGGGCGAGTTGAGCGCCGAGCAACTGCGCCATTGGGCGACGCAACTCTACATCGGAAACAAGGGCCACAACGCGAATATCCTCGGGCTCATCTACGCGAAGTGCGACGACTTCGGCGCGCGTCGCGCCATCGTCGAAAATCTCCTCGAAGAGGAGCTCGGGCGCCAATCCGGTGTCGGCCGCTCGCATATGGAGCTCTATCTCGAATTCGGCGAGGCGGTTGGCATCCCGCGCGAGGAACTCCTCCATGCCCGGATGACTCCCGACGCAACCGCGATGGTGCATTGGATGTACTGGCTCGCGGATTCCAAGCCGTGGTACGTCACCCTGGCCGGCATCAGCCTGGGCTCGGAGCTGTTCAACCCCGACGCCTATGTGCGAGTCGTCGCTGGGCTGCAGAAACATTACCAACTCTCGGATGACGGGGTGCGCTTTTTCACGGTCCACATCGAGGTCGACAAGGACCATGGCGACTCGAGCGCTGGCTCGATTTTCCGCGCGATCCCGGAAAGCGCCGCCGCCGAGACGCTCTGGGCGGTCGAGATGCATATCGAGTTCATGCGCCGCTTGTGGGCGGACATAAATCCTCCCGTCGCATAGCCAACCGCGGTCGCCTACGCCGCCGTTTAGCGGATTAAAGCTGTCGTGCGGCATCCAAAGCGGGTTGTTCAGTCCGATTGAACAAATTGTTCAATCGAATCGAACGCCTTCCTGGTGGTAGGCCCAACACTGCCCCCCAAAGACGGATGCCCCAGCAGACGTCGGAAAAACAGCCCCGGTCCAGGCCGGGGCTTTTTTCCTATTGCCCCTTTAGAGTCGCGCCAATCCGTTTGAAGTAGATGATGGTCCCGGTCAGGCCGCCATGCGGTTTCAGTGCGTAATCCGGAATGACGCCGACGCGTTGATAGCCGAGGCCCTCATAGAGGCCCGCCGCGCCACCATCGACGGCGGTATCGAGGACCAACAGCGTGCGGCCACGCTCGACCGCGATGCGCTCGGCTTCCACCATCAAACTGCGCGCGACGCCGCGCCCGCGCTGGCTGAGGCGCGTCATCAGCTTGGCGATATCCGCGCGATGCGCCTGGTTGGGCGGGGTCGCGAGGTCCAGCGTCACCGTGGCGATCAAAGCGTCGCCTTCCCAAGCGCCAAGGACCACTCGCGTGCCGCGCGCAGCCCGGGCCAGCGAATCGCTCCAAAAATCCGCCGCGACCTCCTGCGCGAGCGGATGCATAAAGCTGACCGACGCGCCGTTCGCGACGACTTCGACAAGGAGATCCGACAGCGCTGCGATAACTTCGGGATTGGCTGTCAGCGGGGCAAGGCGCATCGTTTAGCTCCTCTTTCGGTTCAATTGATCAATGCATTTTGCATGATTGCCGGCCAAATGTGGTCCGCCAGGGCTTGCCGCTGCGTCGGTCGTCATTAAGGCGACAAACTTGTGAACTTTTTATCCCCCACGCACGTCCAAGGTAACAATCGTGGCCATGTCTGCAAAAGTGCTCGTCGTCGACGACGACGCAGGATCGCTCGCCGCTCTCGCGGACATCCTTTCGCTGGAGGGCTACCGAGTGCAGACCATGTCCAATGGCCTCGAAGCGCTGGAATATTTGCGCGAGGCGGACGACCCTCCCTCCGTTATCATCCTCGATTTGTTCATGCCGGTGATGGATGGATGGCAATTCCTCGCCGAAACGAATGCTGACCCGCGCCTATCGCAACTCCGAATCCCGGTAGTGGTGGTTACGGCCCTCAACGCCAAGGTCGAAGCCGCCGACGCGGTGATTCGCAAACCCATCGATCTCGAGCGGCTCCTGCACACATTAAAGACCCTCGAAAAAGCGCCGCCGCGCCCCGCGCATTGAAGCTGGCGGCCAGCGGCGGTCGCCGTTCTCCATCAGAGTTTGCCCCTCCCATGACGCTGCGCTAGCGTCACCTTTCCACATCGCAAGCGTTGGCGACGGTCGCATCCGCGCCACACGAACCACGGAGGTTTTATGAAATTGGAAGGCGGTTGTTATTGTAAAGGCCTGCGCTACGTGGCCGAGGGTGAGCCGATGATGAAAGCCCAATGCCATTGTCGCGAGTGCCAGTACATGACCGGCGGCGCGCCCAACATGATCATCGCGATGCCGATGGCGGGCTTCAAATATACCAAGGGCGAGCCCAAGCAGTTCAAGCGCAGCGACCTGCCCAATCCCGTCACCCGGGAATTTTGCCCCAACTGCGGCACCCACATGACGACCCGCGCGCCGAACTTTCCCGCCGTCATCGTCAAGGTCGGGACGCTCGACGACCCCAAGCAGTATGGCGATCCGCAGATGGCCATTTTCACCGTGGACAAGCAGAGCTTCCATCGGATTCCCGAAGGCATCGCCACCTTCGAGCGGCTGCCGGGATAATTGTCCTACTTTTTGTTTGGCGCCTCCGCCGGCTTGGGGAGGCGTCAAAGTTTTTGCTGATGCCGCGATCCGGATGCGCTGAGCATGCTTATCCTCGAATGGACGCTAGGCCTGCTTCTGGGCGCGGTGCTGCTGGCCGCGTTAGCCCGCAGAATCGGAGCGCCTTCGCCCGCGTTGTTGGCGCTGGGCGGAGTGACGCTGGCGTTGTTGCCGCATGGTCCGCGACTATCGCTGGCGCCGGATTTGGCGCTGGCCTTGTTCGTCGCGCCGGTTCTCCTCGATACCGCGTTTGACAGCTCGTTGCGCGACCTGCAAAGGAACTGGATTCCCTTAACCAGTCTCATTGTGGGCGCCGTCGCGGTTACTACGGCGGTGGTGGCAATTGCGGCGCGATGGCTGATACCCGCGATGTCGTGGCCGGTCGCGGTCACCCTCGGCGCCTTGCTCGCGCCGCCCGATGCGGCAGCCGCCACCGCGGTCCTCAAAGAGGTCCGGCTTCCCCGCCGGCTGATGGCCATTCTGGAAGGTGAGAGCCTGCTCAACGATGCTACCGCGTTGCTCATATATAGACTGGCAGTGGGAGCGGCGCTGGCGAAGGTAGGCTCCGACCTCACCATAGGGCTCACCCTCACGGCCGAGTTGCTGGGCAGCGTGGCGCTCGGATTCTGCCTGGCCTTCGTCTTCGGCAACATCATAGGACGCTTCTCCGATGTGCCCAGCTCAATCATCATGCAGTTCATCGGCACCTTCGGGGCGTGGATAGTGGCCGATCGACTGCATCTGTCGGGCGTGCTCACGATCGTAACCTTCGCGATTGTCCTATCGCGCCGCCCGCCGGTTCGGATGCCGCCCGCGCTTCGAGTGCCATCCTATGCGGTTTGGGAAACGGTGGTATTTCTTCTGAACGCGCTGGCCTTTGTCCTGGTTGGCCTCCAGATGGGACCGATTCTCTCCCGCATTGGGTCCGCGCAGCAGGCGCAAGCCTTCACCTTTGCGGGCGCGGTACTACTCGCGGTCGTCCTCGCGCGCTTCCTCTGGGTGTTCACCTATAACCGATCTCTATGGCTCATCAACCTGACTCTTGGTCAACACATCCCGCGCGCGCTTGCAGTCCCGACCCCTCCTTTGAAGCGCAGTCTGGTGGTTTCATGGTGCGGGATGCGTGGTATCGTCACGCTGGCCGCCGCGCTCGCGCTGCCCGATGGTTCCAACGGACTGGCGGCGTTTCCCTATCGCGATCTTATCGTGCTGACGGCTTTCACGGTCGTAATCGGCACCCTGGTGGTGCAAGGTCTGACGCTCCGTCCCCTGCTCATGATGTTGCGATTGGAAGATGACGAGGCGATGGTTGACGAGACCCGTCTCGGCCGCGAAGAAATGTTGAAGGCCGCCTTCGACAGCGTTGATCAGAATGGTAGCAGCAGCGCGGATGCCATTCGGCGTGAGTATTCGCAACTGTTGGGCAGGGTCGACGGCACTGGAACGCTCTCGCCGCAGGCACGGCTGCTGGATGCGGCCATGCGCCAGCGGGCTCGCACCGCGGCACGCGAAAGGCTTAACCAGCTAAGACTCGAGGGCGCGATCGGAGACTCTACCTACCAGCAACTCGAAGCCGAACTGGACATGTACGAGCTGTCGGCGGAGGCGAGCGATCGCTGGTAAAGAGAAGGCTTGGGAATTCGTCGGGGGCTGGCCCGCAGTCGATGGTTCCCGAGCCTTACACCTGAGTCATTGCGACCAGGTATGATAGGTCTTGCTCGAGGGCCGGTACTCGTCGATGCGATGATTGCCGGTATCGACCAGTAGAATTCGATCGGGAGTGTCGACGAAGATCCCGGCCGGCTCGCGCGTAGGGACGCATACCGGATCGACGCAGGTGAATTTGCCGCCGTCGAAGTCTTCCACCTCATGCTTGGGCAGGTCCAGCTCGCGCACGGTGCTGTTATAGGTATCGGCGACCAGCAGTGTATTGCCGTCGATCGCCACTCCGAGTGGATGTTGCAGGCGGGCTTTGCCGAAGTCGCCGTTGACCCACCCGAAGTCGAACAGCCCGGCGCCTACCAGCGTCATGATTTGCGGGTCGTTTGAAAGCGTGATCGCCCGCACCGCCGAGCTCTCGCTGTCCGCAACATAGAGAGTTTTGCCGTCCGCACTCAGCGCGAGGCCACTGGGCTGCGCGAGCGAGGCCTTCGCCGCGAGCCCGTCGCGCAGGCCCTCCTCGCCGGTACCTGCAAGCGCGGCGACCGTGCCGGTCTTCAGATCGAGCACCCCGATTTGATGCGTGCCCGCATTCGCGAAAAAGAGCTGGTCGCCCTTTTTCTCCAGGTCCCATGGCGAGGCCAGCGCGGTGGTAGCGCCGGGTGCGGGAGCGCCTAGCTGAATTCCGCGTTTACCGATTCCGGCGAGAGTGGTGACTGCGCCGGTCGCAAGATCGATCTTCCGGATAGCGTGATTCTCGGTGTCGGCCACGTAGATAGCATCGCCCGACGCGACCAGTCCTTGCGGATGATGAAAGCGCGCCTTGTCCTTCGCGCCATCCAGCAGGCCCGGCTCGCCGCTGCCATAGCGCTCGAGTTCCTTGCCGCTGTCATCGAGCAGGACGATCTGGTTATGTCCACCGTCAGCTAGCGCCCAGCGCTTGACCTGACCTGGCACGGGCTTCAGCTTTCCAGGAAACAGGAAATTGCCTTTAGGTTCCGGCAGCGGCGTAAGATCGAGCGCAGCCGGTTTGAGGGTGCCGGCCTTGGCCGAAGTGCCGACCAGATGCTCGATCGCTCCCAGCATACGATCGGGATCGGGTTCACCGGGGACCACGCCGGCGATAGTGCCATCAGCATCGATCACGACCAAGGTCGGCCAGGCCTGCACCCCGTAGGCGCGCCAGATGGTCATTTGCGGGTCGTGAATGATCGGATGATGGAGGTCGTAGCGGCGGATCGCGTCTTTGACGCTGGCGGCATTCTTCTCGTTGGCGAATTTGGGCGAATGGACACCTATCACCACGACCTGGTCGGGAAATTTTTCTTCGATGCGGCGCAGAGTCGGAATGATCTGGATGCAGTTGATGCAGCCTTCCGTCCAGAAATCGAGAATCACCACGCGTCCGTGCAAGCTGGCGATGGGAAGCGGCGCCGGCACGTTGAACCATTGAAGCCCGGGGCGCGCGATTTCTGGTGCACTCATAGCCGCAAAACTCCGCCTTTGGGTAGATACGATCGTAAGCGCCAGCAGTATCATGCATACGGTGATTTTCGATAGGCAGGAGCGGCGCTCGCTCAGTTTTCGCATAGGCTTGTCGCAATCTTATCAGCGGCAACGCTCCTTGCTCCATCCACTAAAAACCGCAACTCACCATCGCCCGTCCCCAGGGTGGGACCGCCCGCAAGGCACCGCGCTGAAGCAGCGTCGACCATGTGAAGAAGATAGGGGCGCCCGAGATGAAAGCAGCAAAATCGTTGGGCGTCATCTCCTGAATTCCGACATAATCCTCGCCCATATGATTGGGCGAGGGATAGGAAACAAACCCATTAAATCCTTTGGAATAAAGGGTTTTGTCCTTGGAGAACAACGAGAAGACCTTCGTTCCATATTCTGAAGTGGAATTCGCAGAGAGGCTGAGATCGCAGAAACAAAGCCATTGTTGTCGATGCAAGTTCGATTGTGGTGACGCGAGGGAGAATGCGCATGGAATGGGTCGAGCAATTTTCCTTGACCAATCAGGTTGCGGTGGTGACCGGAGCGGCGGGCGGACTCGGTTGCGAGTTGGTCAATATCCTGGCCGATGCCGGCGCCCGCATCGTCATGGCAGACACCGACGAGGATCAACTGAAGCGGCTGTCGCAAAAAATCGATCCCACCGGCGAGAAAGTCCTCGGTCTAAAATGCGATGTCACCCGCAAGCAGGATGTTCTCCGTCTCATTCACGAGGCCGATAAAAAATTCCGCTCCCTTGATGTCTTGATCAACTGCGCGGGAATCTTGGGCGATGATTCGCTCCTCTTCGGCGTGACGGAAGATGAATGGGATCATGTTCTCAATGTGAACCTGAAAGGGACCTGGATGGCCGCGACCGAGGTCGCCAGATACATGGCGGACCATGCGATCGAGGGCAGCATCATCAATATTTCGTCGTCGCTGGGGTTTCGATCGCAACTCAAACGGGTTCCCTATGCTGCTTCCAAAGCCGCAGTGGAGCATTTAACCCGCAACATGGCGATGGAACTGGTTCGGCATAAGATTCGCGTCAACTGTCTCGCACCGGGATGGATGAACACCGCGATGGTGAAGAGCATTCTGGATGGAGCAGAAGGTGAAAAATGGCGCCGCGCCATCCCCATGGGCCGCGCTGCGGATCCTGCGGAACTAACCGGCGCGCTGCTGCTGCTGGCCTCCAAGGCATCGAGCTACATGACGGGAACAATCATTCGCGTCGATGGCGGGTATTCCTACCGCGGCATCGAGCTGCCGGACTAGCCGATGAAACTGGATGATAGGTATGAGCGGGGGAAGGGATTTGAAACAAAAATCCCCGCGACATACGATGCTCGCGCTACTCTCCGAGGTCAATCGGAGCCGTGGGAGAGCCGCTCAATGAAGGAGGACATCCTCAATCATTCAGCTCAAGTGACACCTATCGGGCCGCCCGGTAGGACCTATCACCACCAAAGGAGCAAGACACCATGAGCCAAACCACTGTCACTCGAGGCGGGGAGCAGCCAGCAGACAAGACTAGTATCCGTCCGTTTCAGATAAACGTCCCGGAAGCGGAACTCACCGAATTGCGGAGGCGCATAAAGGCGACCAAGTGGCCAGAGCGGGAAATGGTCACCGACGCGTCGCAGGGCGTCCAGTTCGCGACGATGCAGAGCCTCGCGAGCTATTGGGCCACCGATTACGATTGGCGCAAGTGCGAGGCGAGACTGAACGCCCTGCCGCAGTTCATCACTGAGGTCGATGGGCTCGACATCCATTTCATTCACGTTCGTTCCAAACACGAGAACGCGCTACCGCTCATCGTGACGCACGGATGGCCCGGGTCGGTTATCGAGCAATTGAAGATTATCGATCCGCTCACCAATCCCACCGCACATGGCGCGAGCGCAGCGGACGCTTTCGACCTGGTGATTCCCTCGATGCCGGGCTACGGATTTTCCGGCAAGCCGACCGCGACCGGCTGGGACCCGGTGCGCATCGCGCGCGCCTGGATTGTCCTTATGAAGCGCATTGGGTACACGCGGTTTGCCGCTCAGGGCGGCGATTGGGGCGATTCGATCTCGGAGCAGATGGCGCTGCAGGGAGCGCCGGAATTGATCGGCATTCACACCAACATGCCCGCTACGGTTCCGGCCGACGTTGCCAGGGTCCTACAAATTGGCGGCCCGCCGCCATCGGGGCTCGCAGCCGACGAACGGCACGCATTCGACCAGCTGGACTTTTTCTATAAGCACGGCGTGGGCTACGCCCTTGAGATGGGGAACCGTCCGCAGACTCTGTACGGGATTGCGGACTCACCGGTCGGCCTCGCCGCCTGGATTCTCGACCACGACGCGAGCAGCTACGCGCTGATGGCACGGGTCTTCGACGGTCAGCCGGAGGGCCTCACGCGAGATGACATCCTCGACAACATCACGCTTTACTGGTTAACGAACACGGGCGTCTCTTCGGCGCGGTTGTATTGGGAAAACAAGCTGGCCTTTTTTGACGTCAAAAATGTCCCCATCCCGGTCGCCGTGAGCGTCTTTCCCGACGAGATCTATGCAGCCCCGCGGAGTTGGACCGAGCGTGCGTATCCCAGGCTCATCCATTACAACCGCCTTCCGAAAGGCTGCCACTTCGCGGCTTGGGAACAGCCGCAATTCCTTTCAGAAGAGATTCGCGCGGGCTTCAGATCACTGCGCAAATAGCCTCGCATGGCAGCCGGTCGGATTGTGCTATCATACGGTCACGGCGCGGCCCGATGGGCGCCCCTATTGTTTACGGAGACTGGAAGGCGGAGCGCCAACCCTAATTACCTAAACGAACCCACCGCGAGGCCACGCCACCAAGTTCGGCGGAGCTGACTCAATTGACGAAAACGCAAAAACAAACCCACTCAAGCCATCCCACCAATGACGCGAAATTGCAGAAACAAAGCCAACTAATCGAGGAAAATCAAGGATCTTGTCGTTAGAGGCTCATCAGCGACGGTAGTCCCCAGGCCTCCCACCAGCTCGACCCTCCTCCGCGGGAAAACGCAGCGGAAGTAAACCGCAGAAACGAAGCCACCACTATCGACGTAATGTC
>Ga0210398_10001923_pt1 | contig 20679 bp, 20 predicted proteins | sample IncBWC4OmetaG_FD_161047 | JGI IMG/M metagenome (GOLD analysis project Ga0210398, IMG submission 161047) | Forest soil microbial communities from Barre Woods Harvard Forest LTER site, Petersham, Massachusetts, United States - Inc-BW-C-4-O | ecosystem: Environmental > Terrestrial > Soil >...
ATCGCCGAGCATGACGGTGTCACTGCGGCGGACGCTGGAGTTGAACGGACTGGCGACCGCGGATCTCGATCTCGCGGAACTTTATAGCTGTTTCCCGTGCGTGCCGAAAATGGCGCGCCGGGTGATCGGCTGGCCCTTGCACGAGGCGGCGACGGTTTTCGGCGGCCTCACCTTTGGCGGCGGACCGGTTGGGAATTACATGAGTCATGCACTGGTCAGCATGGTACTGGCATTGAGGGAGCGCGGGCGATACGGTCTGTTGTTCGCCAACGGCGGACTCGCCACACACAGCCACTCGATGGTATTGAGCCGCAGGCCTTTAGGGTCGAGCAGTTTTCCGCAGAATTTCGATTATCAGTCCGAGGCGGACGCACTCCGCGGTCCGGTGCCGCCCATCGAAGAGGACTACCGGGGCGCAGCGACCGTGGAGAGCTACACGGTTTTCTACGACCGCGAGGGGTCAGCTCGCCAGGGCGTCATCGTGGCGCGCTCGACGCGCGGTTCGCGCTTCCTGGCCAAGGTGCCCGAGGATGATCGCGCGGCGATTCGCTGGTTGACTGAAGGCGAGCACGAGCCCGTCGGCTCCGCGGGCACGGCCGTCAAGGGTCCAGATGGCGATACCTGGTGGCAGATGCCCTAGTCACAATGGAGCGACCGGTTCGCGATTCGCAAAGCGCGGGTTACGCTTCAGATCCGCTCAATGATGATGGCCGGCGCCATGCCGCCGCCCGCGCACATGGTAATCAAACCGCGCTTCAGGTCGCGGCGCTCCAGCTCATCCAGCATGGTGCCGATCAGGATGGCACCGGTCGCGCCGATGGGGTGACCCAGTGCGATGGCGCCGCCGTTGACGTTCACCCGGTCGCGATCGAGGTCCAAATCACGGATGAATTTCTCTGCCACCACCGCGAAAGCCTCATTGATCTCCCAAAGATCGATGTCTGCCACCGTGAGCCCGGCGCGCTGCAATACTTTTCTCGCGGCCGGGACGGGTGCATTGAGCATCAGCGTGGGTGAATCGCCCATGTTGGCATAGGCCAGCACGCGAGCCCGTGCCTTCAGGCCGCGCTTGTGCGCATACGCCGGCGAGGCCATTAAAACCGCTGCCGCGCCGTCGACCACGCCCGAACTGTTGCCGGGATGATGGACGTGCCGGATATGCAGGTCCGGATATTTGCGTTGGATGAGGCCGCGGTAGGTGGTGCCGCCGTCGTCCAAGGCCATGTCGGCTACGCCGGCGAACGACGGCTGCAATGCCGCGAGCCCTGCGGCGGTGGTTTGCGGACGGGGGAATTGTTCCTGCGCGAGGGCGACGCTGCCATCGATATTCAATACCGGAACCAGACTGCGATCGAAGAAACCACCGGCGATGGCGCGGCCCGCGCGCTGCTGGCTTTCCAGCGCCAGCGCATCGAGATCGGTGCGGCTGATGGCTTCCAGCGTCGCAATGGCATCGGCGCATACGCCCTGGTGCGACTGCGGGTGAAGCAGCCGCAGTCGTTCGTTGCCCCGGTCCATCATGGGCGGAGCGGTGTGCGCCAGCGTGGCCGTGTAAGACATCATCTCCGTGCCCCCGGCGATGACGAGCTCCTCCATCCCGGACATGACGGCGGCGGTGGCCAGACTCACGGCAGTGATGCCGGACCCGCAGAAGCGGTCCAAGGTGACGCCGCTCGAGGCGATGTGGTAGCCGGCATCCAATGCGGCCATGCGGCCCAAGTCGGCGCCCTGTTTGTCCACCTGCGTGGAGGTGCCCCAGATGACATCATCGACCTCCCGGGTGTCCAAGTGATTGCGTGCGGCAATCGCCGCGAGCACGGTGGCCCCGAGATGCTGCGGGTGCATGTGCGCGAGGGCCCCTCGGCCAACCTTGCCGATGGCGCGGGGGGTGCGGCAGGCGTCGATGATCCAGGCGTCGGGCATGATCTTCCCCATTGATTGGTATGGCATGATAGTAGCCCCATGAGCGCATTCAAAGATCAGTTGTTGGCCGGCAAAGTGGCGTTCATCGCCGGCGGCACCAGCGGCATCAATTTAGGCATTGCCCGGCGATTTGCGCAGCTCGGTGCGCGCGTGGCGGTCGCCGGGCGAAATCCGGAAAAGGCGGCAAATGCGGCGGCGTCGATCGAGGGCGGGGCCTTGGGGCTAAGCTGCGATGTGCGTGACTATGCTGCCACGCGCGCGGCTCTGGAGAGCACGGCGAATCAATTCGGTCCCCTGGACATTGTCGTTTCCGGTGCGGCAGGAAATTTTGTGGCGCCGGTGGTGGGGCTGTCCGCCAATGGTTTTCGCACCGTGGTGGATATCGATCTTAACGGCACCTTTAACGTGTTTCGCGGCGCCCATGACCTTCTTCGAACGCCCGGCGCGTCGTTGATCGCGATCAGCGCCGGCCAAGCCGTGCGGCCCATGATGCGCCAGGCGCATGTCTGCGCGGCAAAGGCCGGGGTCAATCAACTGATACGCGTCCTGGCCATGGAGTGGGGCCCCATGGGGGTGCGCGTCAATGGCATTTCCCCCGGACCCATCGCCGGGACCGAAGGCATGGCGCGTCTCGCGCCGACCCCGGAGGCGGAACTGGCCATTACCTCGCGCATTGCCTTACGCCGCTACGGCGCCATCGCCGAAATCGCGGAGAGCGCCGTGTTCCTGTGCAGCGATTCCGCGGCTTACATCACCGGCACCATTCTCGATTGCGACGGCGGCTCTCAACTGGGTGATGCGCGATGAGAATGGGTGATGCCCGATGAGATTGGGCGATGCCCGATGAGCTGACTGACGGGCAGGATGTATGTGCGATCACGGTCGCCTTTCATCCGGATGCAGATTTTCCCGCGCGAAGTGCGCGCATCCTGCGGGAAGTCGGCGCTCTGGTCATCGTTGACAATGGCTCGAACGATGCCGAGCGCAGCATGCTGCGCGATCTCGCGTCGAATCCATTGATTACCCTGCTGTCGAACGCGGAAAACGTGGGCATTGCGCGTGCGCTCAACATGGGGATCCGCCAGGCCGATACGCTCGGATTCAAGTGGGCGCTGCTGCTCGATCAAGACACGTCGCTCGATGAGGGCACGGTGCAGACCTTGATCGCCGTCAGTGCGGCTTTCCCCGACCGCGACCGATTGGGCGTGATCGGCTCCGGCTACCGGGAGGTGAACAGTCCGCCGCCGGAACCGCATGAGCAAATCGGCGGCGACGATTGGGAAGAAGTGGAATCGGTCATCACCTCGGGTTCCTTGATCCCGTTGAAGGCCCACGCCGTCATCGGCGCTTTCCGGGAAGAATTTTTCATTGATTTTGTGGACACCGAGTATTGTTTTCGAGCTCGCGCGAAGGGCTATCGGGTGATTCGAACGCGAAGGCCGATCATGTCGCACGCGATCGGGGCCATCAGCCGGCACAAGATTCTATGGATGGAGAAGTGGACGTTCAATCATTCGGCCGATCGACGCTACTATATCGCGAGAAACGACACCGTCATGCTGCGCGAATTTGGGCACTACCGTCATGGACTCTGGGCATTGAAGAGTTTTGGCCGCTGCCTGCGCCTGTGCAAACGCATTGCGCTATACGAAGAGATGAAAGTCCAAAAAATAATCGCTATCGGGCAGGGTTGGTGGGATGGGGTTCGGGGGCACATGGGACCTCGCGCGCGGACTTGAGCATCTGGAGGGCCGCGTACACCACCACGATGAGCACCAGCCAGCGCAGCCAAACCAACGGCATGGATCTGACCAGGTAGGCGGCGACCAGAACGCCGGGGATGCCGCCGAGCGCCAGCCCCAACGCGGCGCCGAGATGGTAACGGCCGCTGCGCACGAATCGCGCGCCGCCGATGGGCATGAGCAGACCGCACGAACCCATCATGATGGGGAAGGCGGCGAGGGGGCTCATCCCGAGCAAGCTCAAGAGGATCAGACACGGTGCATACAGCCCCACGCCCAGCATCATCAAAGCCCCGAGCGCCACGTTGACGCAGATCGCCAGCCCTAAGCGCGAGCCGTGCAATCCCAACGCATCGCCGCTGCCGGGCATCCAGTGAGCGTTGTTGGCCAGGTACAAGAGTGCCGCACACATCAGCGCCGCACCCATGCCCAGTTGAATGGCGCGCCGCGACAGGCGTGAGACCCATCCGACGCCCAGCCACGCGCCCAGCACGGCGGCGAGGATCATGCTGACCAGCGTCGTCAGATCCACGCTCACCGTGGCGATGAAAATCAGCGCCTGTGTCACGGTGGGCAGCGCCTGGCCGCTGTTCAACGTGCCCGGGATTTCATCATCGGGCATGCGCGCGCGAAGCTTGAAGTAGGCTGTCGTGGGGGCGAAGGAGCCAATGCCCAGCGTATCGAAAAAATTCGTAACGAATCCCACCAGTGCGTCGGCGACCCGGGGCCGCCGCTCACGGCCGGCACCGGCACCTCCGGCGCCGCTGGCACCACCGGCACCACCGGCACCACCGACAGCGCCTAGCACCGTGGCGCGCGAGCGCTCCAGCCACCCCCAGCGCGCGATGTAGCCCAGCGCCACCAGCGCGAGTGCCAAAAGCAAGCCGACCTTGGCGGCGTTCAAGTGTCGGGCCGCTATTCCAATTCCGGATACGGTCCCGCACCGTCCGCGGCGATGAAACGTTCGATGCGCGCCTGCAGCACCGGGATCGGCACGGATCCGAGTTCCAGCACCGTGTCATGGAAGGCGCGCACATTGAATTTCGGACCGAGCGCTTTTTCTGCCTTGGCGCGGGATTTGACGATGGCATCCTCGCCCAAGTAATAGGACAGGGCCTGCGCCGGCCAGGCGATGTAGCGATCGACTTCCGTTTCGATTTCATGCTGCGGAAGCGCCGTGTAGTCCCGCAGGTAGGCGATGGCCCGGTCTCGAGTCCAGGCTTGGGAGTGAATGCCGGTGTCGACGACCAGGCGGGCGGCACGCCATATTTGGTAGTTCAGCATCCCAAAGCGGTCATAGGGCGTGTCGTACATGCCCATCTCCAGGCCCAACAACTCGCAGTACAAGGCCCAGCCTTCGCCGTAGGCCGACAAATACGTGTGCTGGCGGAAATCCGGCTGCTGCTTGTGCTCGCGCGCGAGAGGCAGCTGGAAGGCGTGACCGGGTGCCGACTCGTGCAGTGTGAGTGCCGTCAGGTTGTACAGCGGGCGGCTCGGCAAGTTGTAGGTGTTGAGCAAGTAAACCCCGGGTCCGCCGCGTCCCGCCGTGTAGAACGGCGCCAGATCCTCCGGCACCGGGCGGATTGCAAAGCGCGCCCGCGGCAACAGCCCGAAATACTGCGAGGCCTTGCCGTCAAATCGTTTGGCAATCCACGCCGCGCGCATCAGCAGTTCCTCGGGCGTTTTCGCCTGGAATTGCGGGTCCTTGCGCAAGAATGCGAGGAACGCGGGGAAATCGCCGGCAAATCCGGTCTCCCGCATGGCGCCCAGCATTTGCTCGTGCAGTCGGGCGACTTCCGATTCGCCAAAGGCATGAATGGCCTTCGGGTCCTGATCGAGTGTGGTGAACAGGCGGATCCGCGACCGGTAATAGGCGGCTCCATCCGGCAGATCATAGGCGGCCAGTGTGGTGCGGGTGCCGGGAAGGTATTCCGCCCGGAAGAACGTCAGGAGTTCGCGATAGGTCGGCTGCACGGTGTCGCGGATGGTGCTGATCGCCTCATCGCGAAGAGTTTTCTTGTCGGCTTCCGAGATGCCGGGCATGTCTTTGAACGGCGTGTAGAACAGGCTCCCCTCGGGGGTCGCGTCGGTGACCGCGGTGATCGAGGCATCGCGCCCTTCCAGGGTGACTCGCGGCGGCGTGAATCCGCGCTTCAGTCCTGCGCGCATCTCATCCATCTGCTCATGAAAATAGCGCGGCATATCCTTCATTTGCGCGATCCAATTGCGGTAGTCCTGCACGCGGCGGTACTGGCGGCGCGCCGTATAGCCGATGTCCGTCCAGAAAGTCGTGTCCGAATTGGCCGGCATTTCATATTCGCGGAATTGCTGATCGGCGATCAGGGCCTGGATCTGCGGACGATAGACATCGAAATTGATCTGCTCGGCCGGCGAGAGCTCCGCCCGCGGAACGGTGTCGATCTGCTGCAGCACGTCCTGCCATTTGCGCAACCGCATCGCCTGACTCGCCGGATCGACCTTGGGCAGGTGATCCTGTATCGACTTCTGCGCATCTTCATTGTCCGAGAATTGTTCTTCGCGCCATTTCCACTCCTCGGTGTAAATCGCCTGCAGGCGGCTGTCTGCGCTCGGCGTGCGCGTGCAGGCGGAGGTGGCCAAAGTCAGGGTGCAGGCGACGAGGAGTGTCCGGGGTGAGAATAGGTGCATGAGAGTTTCCGTTGTTGATCGATCGCTAAAAACGCTGCAGATCATAGGCTGCCACCGGAATTCGCGGTGCACGCATCGCCACGAGGTCGGCGACCAATTCCGCCGTGATCGGCGCCAGAGTGAGCCCGATGTGCTGATGTCCGACGGCATAGAACAGCTTTACCGGTCCCGGCGCACGCCCGATCCCCGGCAAATAATCCGGCAACACGGGACGGGAGCCCACCCAGCTTCCGCCGTCGAGCTCGCAGCCATAGCCGAGCGCACGCACCGTCCGTCGCAGGCGGGCGGGCTTGCGCGCATCCGCCGGCGCGTCGACGTCGGCAAACTCCATATAGCTGGTGGCGCGCAGGCGGCCGCTCATGGGTGTGACGATCACATGTTCGTCGGCGTAAACCACGGGTGCATCGAAAAACGCCGCGCCCTCCGGGATTTCAATGTGGTAGCCGCGCACCGCCTGCAGCGGAGCGTGCAATCCGAAGGGCGCCAGCAAGGGCGCGGAGCGCACGCCGGCGCATACCAGCGCGCCATCGACCACGAGCGTGGTCTGGTCGCTCACGATCTCAATCTTCCCGCCGCGCGGGCGCAAGCCCTTGACGTCCAGGCGCCGAAACGTCGAGCCGCACTGCAGCGCCGCCGCCGCGAATGCCCGCACCGCTTCCAAAGGATCGATCACGTTCGCTGAATCCTCAAACCACAAGCCTGCCGCCATCGCGGCGTTTGCGCCGCGCTGCAGCGGCAGCAGTTGTTCTGCCGACAGCGCACGAGTCCTGACGCCGACCTGCGCCATTTCACGCGCGTGCGCGCGCATGCGCGCCTGGCTTTGCGGACCCAATGCGATCTCATAGTGTCCATGGCGACGGAGCAACTCCGGCCGGCCGATCGCCTCGAGCAGGCGCGCCCACGCCGCCACGGCGGGACGCACCAGCGGCGCCAAGTGTTGGGTGTTTTCGCTGCGCCGAAACGCGGCGGCCGCAAACCGGCGTATCCAGGCGGACATGCGCAGCGCCTGGCGCGGGGAGAGGTCGAGGGTTCCGCCGAAGCGGAACAGCTCGCGATAAAATCCGAACAGCAGGCCGGGCGAGGGCAGCGGCTGCACCACTTCGGGGGCGATGTGGCCCGCATTGCCGAAGCTCGCCCCGGCCACGCCGGGCTCGTCGCGATCGAGCAATAGCACCCGGCGGCCCTCACGGGCCAGGGCGAAGGCCGCCGCCGTGCCGATCGCGCCGGCGCCGATCACGGCGATGGTCTCTTGCCCGCTCATGCCCTCACCGTATACGATCTACGATCCTCGAGGCAACCACTATTGGGCGTGATCCGATGTCCGAATCCCTGTCCTGCCCCTGGTCGGGTGTGTTTCCCGCCGCCACCACGCAATTCGATCCGGCTCTGCAAGTCGATCTGCGCGCGACGCAGCGGGTGCAAGCCGCCTTACTGCAGGACGGTGTCCATGGCCTGGTATTGATGGGCACGGTGGGCGAGGGCAATTCCTTGAGCGCCGAGGAGAAGCGCAGCGTGCTCAAGGGCGCCGTCGAAGTCAGTGCGGGCAAAGCCCCCGTCATCGTCGGCGTCTCCGAATTCACGACGGCAGCGGCGGCGAAATTTGCGCGCGATGCGGAAGCGCTCGGCGCCTCCGGCTTGATGGTGCTGCCGGCCATGGTGTACGTACCGACGCCGGCCGAGCTCGAGTATCACTTCCGGACGGTGGCCGCGGCCACCGGGCTGTCCATCATGCTGTACAACAACCCGCCTTCCTATCGGGTGAATATCGACATCGCGACGCTGAGAAGTCTGGCGGATGTCCCCAATATTGTCGCGCTGAAAGAGTCGGCTCCCGACTCGCGGCGCTTCACGGACCTGATCAATGAATTTGGCGAGCGTTTCGTGCTCTTCGCCGGGCTGGACGATGTGGCCTTCGAAGGGCTGGTGCTGGGTGCCAAGGGCTGGGTGTCCGGACTGACCAACGCATTTCCGGAGGAATCGCTGGGACTGTATGAGGCGCTGCGCATCGGCGATCTTACGCGTGCGCGCACGCTGTATCGTTGGTTCATGCCGTTGTTGCACTTGGATGCGGAGCACGATCTGGTGCAGTCCATCAAGCTGGCCGAGCAGGTCATGGGCCGTGGTTCCGAGCGCGTGCGGCCGCCGCGGCTGCCGCTGGCGGGCGAGCGGCGCGCCCAAGTGATCGCCATGATCGAGCGCGCGCGCGATTCGCGCCCTTCGGCTGACCGGCGCGCGCGGGGTACCTCTCAGACAGGCTCCGGGGGCCCGTGAAAATTTCCTCGATTCGCGTCATTGATTCTCACACGGGGGGCGAGCCCACGCGCCTGGTCCTCGAAGGCGGACCGGACTTGGGCGACGGTCCGATGGCCGATCGGGTGCGGCGGTTCAAGGAGCGCTTCGACGACTACCGCTGTGCCATCGTGAACGAGCCGCGAGGCTCGGACGCGCTGGTGGGTGCGCTGCTCGTCAAACCCCACCGCGCCGATTGTGCCCTCGGCGTCATCTACTTCAACAATGTCGGCTACCTGGGGATGTGCGGCCACGGCACCATAGGCTTGATCGCCTCGCTCGAGTTTGCGGGCCGGCTTGCGCCGGGTTCGATCAAAATCGACACACCGGTTGGGGCGGTGGACGTGGAATTGCGCACCGATGGCCGGATCAGCGTGTCGAACGTGGTGAGTTACCGCTCGCACCGTGGCGTCGCGATCGACGTCCCCGCCATCGGTCGCGTGACCGGCGATGTGGCCTGGGGAGGCAATTGGTTCTTTTTGATCTCGGAACACCATCAGATCATCGATTTGCCGCACATCGAGGCGCTGACGGATTTTTCCTCGCGGGTGCGGGATGCGATTCAGGCCCAAGGGCATCCCCTCGTCGATCACGTCGAGCTGTTTGGAGCCGCCAAACTGCCGGGCGCCCACAGCCGAAATTTCGTTCTGTGCCCCGGCAAGGCCTATGACCGCTCTCCCTGCGGCACGGGAACGAGCGCGAAGCTGGCGTGTCTCGCCGCGGACGGCAAGTTGCTCGAGGGGGATCCGTGGGTCCAGGAAAGCTTGATCGGCAGCACCTTTGAGGCCAGCTTCCAATGGCACGACCGCGCCCGGGGGCAGATCGTGCCCACCATCACCGGCACCGCGCACGTTACCGGCGAGAACCTGCTGCGGCTCGACGCCGGCGATCCGTTTTGCTGGGGCATTCGTCCATGACGGAGCCGCTCATACAGTCGATGACCAGCCAGCTGATCGTGCGCTTTCGGGACCGTATCTTGTCGGGGATCTATGCGCCGGGTTCTGCCCTTCGCCAAGACAGCCTGGCGGCGGAGTTCGGCACGAGCAAAATCCCGGTGCGCGAGGCGCTGGTGCAGCTGCAATCCGAAGGCTTGGTCGATATTTTTCCCAACCGCGGCTTCCAGGTGCGCCCATTGGCCGGCGCCGAACTGGACGAGGTATTCAGACTGCGGCTGCAGATCGAGCCTGCCGCGGTCGCGCGCGGCGCGAGGCTGGCGAGCACGGCCGACCATGGCGCGGCGCGAATCGCGCTCGAGCAATTGAACGAGGCGACAGCGGCGGGGGAATGGGCGGCCTCCGGCAGGCTCAATAGGGCCTTTCATCTGCTGCTCATCGTGCCGGGTTTGCAGCCGGTGGCGGCCGAAATCTTGGGCCGTTTGCATACCCTGGCCCAGCGCTACGTGCAGGCGCACCTGCGTCCCGAAGGGCGCGCCAAACGCGCCTCGCGCGAACACACGGCCCTGCTCAAGGCCTGGAGTTCGGGAAAATCCAGGGAAGCGCGGGCGCTGATACATGCGCACATCAAGTCGACCCGCGAGGATCTGAAGGGTCGGCCACGCGGAATACTCAGACAGGCTCCCACGAAGCGCGTGTACACTGTGTAAATTCGCTCAATGCACGACAAGGCATCGCAAATGCCGGTGACACCATGAGTTTATTGTTTCGAATCAACGCGGCGCTCGGGGCCGTGTTCTTGATCGCCGCGCTGCTTGCGGGATACGTCTGCAAGACCATGCTGGAAGCCAACGCGCAACGGGAGGTGCTCGCCGAGGCCGGCCTGATGATGGACAGCGCCGCCGCCGTGCGCACCTATACCGCCAAGGAGATTCTGCCGCTGATCTCCGCGCGCATGAAGGAGGAGTTTCCCCCGCAAAGCGTGCCCTCCTACGCAGCAACCCAGAATTTCCTCAGCTTTCATGAGCATCATCCGGATTACGCATACAAGGAGGCGACCCTCAACCCCACCAATCCGCGTGATCGCGCCACCGACTGGGAAAGCGATATCATCCAGCGATTCCGCAACGATGCGCAGACTCAACAGGTGATAGGTGAACGCGACACCCCGATGGGCAAATCCCTGTACCTGGCCCGGCCGATCCGCGCCAAGCCCGAGTGCCTGGTGTGCCACAGCACCCCCTCGGCTGCACCGCAGAGTTTGACGGCCCGCTACGGGGGCGACAACGGGTTCGGTTGGCAGGCCAATGAAATCATTGCCGCTCAAATTGTCTCCGTACCCTTCGCCAGCGCGGCCGCCAATGCCAATCGGGAGTTTCGCGCCTTCATGTTTTTATTGACCGGTGTATTTGCCGCCGCCTTTCTGGTGGTGAACGTGCTTCTTTATCAGCTGGTGGTGCGCCCGGTCCGGCGGATCGCGCTGGTGGCCGACCAGGTCAGCCACGGTGACATGTCGGTGGAGAATTTTCCGCAGCGCGGGGCCACCGAAATCGTGTCCGTGGCGCGTTCGTTTGACCGCATGCGCAAGAGCCTCGAGAAGGCGCTGCGCATGCTCGGATCCTGAAAACCATGGTGCGCGATATTTTCGTCAGCTACTCGCAGCCCGATCATGCCTATGCCATGGAGCTGGTGAACCGCGTGGAGCGGGAAGGCATCAACTGCTGGATTGCACCGCGTGATATCGCGCCGTCGGCCGACTGGGCGGCGGAAATCATCGACGCCATCGCCAATTCACGCACGATGATCCTGCTTTTTTCGGCCAGCAGCAATGAATCGCCGCAGGTACGCCGCGAAGTGGAAAGAGCCGTGCACAAGCAGGTCAGCATCCTGCCGTTTCGCATCGAAAATGTGCTGCCCTCGAAGAGTCTCGAATATTTCCTCAGCGCTCAGCACTGGATGGATGCCTTCCCGCCGCCGCTGGAGCCGCACTATGAGCGTCTGTGTGCCTATTTAAAAGCGCAACGCGGCGGGTTGAAGGCACCCGGCGAGGGCCCGCCGGACATCGCGAAGACCCAGCCGGTGCCGGTCCTGGGTGCCTCCCCATTGGACCCGGCTGAAGTGCTGCGCATCGAGCGGCTGCTGGCCGGCTACATCGGCCCGATCGCCAAGCACTTGGTCAGGTCGGCCGCCTTGCATGCGGCGAGCCCCGAGGAACTCGTCAGCACCATGGCGATGGAGCTGGAAACCGAGACAGACCGGCACGAATTCAAGAAGCGCTGGCGATCGGGCGCTGCGCAAAGCCGCTGAACTCATCCAATGCCCTAATCGTGGGCCCAACCCAGCGCGTTGTTAACTCCGTCGCGGACCCGCAGGGTGCGGGCGCCTATATTCTCGGGCCGCAATCCCGCCTGACGGTGCTACATGTCGCTGAGCGAAGAACAAGCCAAGTCCTACATGATCAAGCTGCTGACGGCGATGACGCGTACCGGCGGATCTGACCTGTTCATCTCGAAGGATTTTCCGCCCAGCATGAAATTCCAAGGCAAGATGCAGCCGCTCGCCACACAGAAGCTGAGCGCCGAGGTCACGCGCAACTTGGCGCACGCGATGATGAACGACGGGCAGCGCGCGGAGTTTGCCAAAGAACTCGAATGCAATTTCGCAGCGGCGATATCGGATGTCGCACGCTTCAGGGTCAATGTGTTCATGCAGCAACTCAATGTCGGCATGGTTATCAGAACCATCCCCAACCAGATGCCCACGTTCGAGCAGCTGGGCCTTCCGGAGACAGTCAAGGATGTGGTGATGAGCCAGCGCGGTCTGGTGTTGGTCGTCGGCGCCACCGGTTCGGGCAAGTCGACGTCGCTGGCGGCCATGATCGATCATCGCAATCGTTCCTCGGCGGGCCACATCATCACCATCGAGGATCCGGTCGAGTTCATCCATCAATCGCAGATGTCGCTGGTGACGCACCGCGACGTGGGTATCGATACGCGCACCTGGCATAACGCACTGAAAAATACCCTGCGCCAGGCCCCCGATGTGATTCTGATCGGGGAAATTCGCGACGCCGAAACGATGGAGCACGCGATCGCCTTTGCCGAGACCGGGCACCTATGCATGAGCACGCTGCATTCGAACAGCGCCAGCCAGACTCTGGATCGCATCATCAATTTCTTTCCCGAGGAGCGGCGCAAGCAATTGCTCATGGATCTGTCGAGCAATCTGAAGGGCATCATTTCGCAGCGGCTGGTGCGCAGGGAGGACGGCACCGGGCGCACGGCCGCCATCGAAATTCTGCTCAATACGCCCATCGTGGCGGATAGGCTTCTGAAGGGCGAATTTCATGAATTGAAAGAAATCATGGGCAAATCGACCGAAGCCGGCATGCGTACCTTCGATTGGTCGCTGTTCGAACTCTACAGCCACGGCGTCATCGGCTATGACGAGGCGATCCGCAACGCCGATTCGGCCAATGAACTGCGCCTGAACATCAAGTTGAACAGCCGACGCCCCGCGCCAGCGACGAACGGCGTGCAGCATCAATTGAATTGAGCTGATCGGCCCCACGAGTTGAGCGCTCCATGGGCTGATTTGCTCCGCCGGCCGTATTTCTATAGAATGTGATCTGACTTTTTATTTCCACAGGCACACCATGCCGCGCGTCCTGCCAGCGCCCAAACCCGAACCCCGCCGGGTACTGACCGGGGCGGTGTTGCGGGCATCCGCTTTGCTCGACATTACGCAATCGACCCTCGCGCACATTCTCGGATTGAGTCCTTCCACGGTGTCGCGAATGGCCGGCGGCACCTATACCCTGGACGAGCAGAGGAAGGAGTGGGAACTGGGCGCTTTGTTCGTGCGGTTGTTTCGCTCCCTGGATGCCGTGATCGGCTCCAATGACTCATCGGCCCGCGCCTGGCTCAACGGACACAACAGCGCCTTGACGGGACGCCCCATCGAACTGATTCGCAGCACCGAAGGCCTGGTCCGTGTCGTCCAATATCTTGACGCCGCCCGCGGTCGGCTCTGAGGCGAAGCGGGCAACGCGGCGTCTGTGGCGCGCCGTGGAGGCCCAGCACATCGCCTCGACCTTGAGGCTGGTGGCCAATGTCGAGGAGCAGCTGGTCCTCGAGCGCCTATTGGACAAGAGCAAGCCCCCGGTTCCGAGCCCCGCCGCGGATCTGCACTTCTTGTTGGCCACGCCGTTTCGGTATAGCTCGCCGATCGGCTCGCGGTTTCGTGCGCCGGCCGATCCGGGTGTCTGGTACGGGGCGGAAAAGGAGCGCACCGCTTGCGCGGAACTCGGATTCTGGCGCTGGCGCTTCTTGATGGATTCCGCCGGGCTTCAGAGCCTGGGCCCTTCGCCTCAGACGGTATTTCGCGCCGCCATCGACGCCCACATGGTCGATCTCACCGCGGCCCCCTTCAAGCGCCGGCGTTCGGAATGGACCGATCCGCGCAGCTACGCAGCGTCGCAGCACTTTGCGGAAATCGCGCGACAGGCCAATGTCGATGCGATTCGCTACGAATCGGTGCGCGACCCGGAGCACGCGGCGGCGGTGGCGGTGTTGCGGCCGTCCTGCTTCAAGCCGCGCAAGCCCTTGGAGCAGCGCATGTGGCTGCTGACGGTTTCACGGGAGGCCGCGGTCTGGCAGCGCGAGGCACAGAGCTATCAATTCTTGGCGGTGAACTGGGATCGGTGACCCCGATGGCATGTCGGGTACAATCGCTCGCCAAACCTGTTCGGGGTACTTAAGGAGCATTCTTGGGTCGAAATTTCAGCAGCGACCATGTCGCTCCCGCGTGCGAAGCCATCATGGCGGCGGTCAACAAGGCCAATGACGGCTTCGTCACTTCCTATGGCGGCGATGACCTGACGGCGAAACTGCAAGCCGTCGCCAGCGACCTGTTCGAAAAGCAGGTTACGATCTTCCCGGTCGTGAGCGGCACGGCCGCCAACGCGCTGGCGCTGTCGCAGATCGTGCCGAGCTTCGGCGCCATTTATTGCTACGAAGCGGCGCACATCGTGACCGACGAAGCCGGCGCGCCGGGCTTCTTTACCGGCGGTGCGCAGCTGATCGGATTTCCCGCCGAGGACGGCAAGATCCGTCCCGAGCAACTCAGCCAAGCCGTCGCCTATGCCGAGGATTTGGGCATCCATCACGTGAAGCCCGGCGCGGTCACCTTGACCCAGGCCACCGAGTGGGGCACGGTCTATTCCCGCCCGGAAATCGGCGCCATCAGCGATGTCGCCAAGCGTCACGCGCTCCCCGTGCACATGGACGGCGCGCGCTTCGCCAATGCCCTGGTGCATCTGGGCTGCACGCCGGCCGAGGCGACCTGGAAGTGCGGCGTGGACGTTCTGTCCCTCGGTGCCACCAAAAATGGCGCGCTAGGCGCCGACGCCGTCGTTTTCTTCGATCCGGCGATGGCGCGGGATTTTGAACGCCGGCGCAAGCGCGCGGGCCATCTGATGTCCAAGAAGCGGTTCTTGAGCGCGCAGCTCAACGCGTATCTGAAAAACGGCTTATGGCTCGAGAACGCGCGCCATGCCAATGCCATGGCGAGAAAACTGGCGCAGGGCCTTACGTCCGTTGCCGGCGCACGCCTGCTGCATCCGGTGGATGCGAACGAGATATTCATCGCGCTGCCGGAACCGACGGTGAGCGCCTTGGAGATGCAGGGATTCCACTTTTACCGCTGGCCGCTGGACATTGCCGAATCGGGAATCACGGTCCGCTTGGTGACTTCCTATGGGACACCGAGTGCGGACGTCGACGCGCTCGTGGCGGCCGCGGCATCGATAACGTCCGGCGGATAATTTTTGAACGATGTCGATTGCATCGTGATCGGCGCCGGCGTCATCGGCCTCGCGGTGGCCCGGGCGATGGCGCGCGGCGGCCGCGAGGTCCTGATCCTGGAACGCGAACGGCAGTTCGGCATGCAGACCAGTTCGCGCAACAGCGAAGTCATCCATGCCGGCATTCACTATGAGCCGGGATCGCTCAAGGCCAGGTTGTGCGTGGCCGGCCGAGATCTTCTGTACCGGTATTGCGCCGAGCGCGGTATCGGGCATCGGCGCTGCGGCAAATTGACCGTCGCCACCGCGGAGAACCAAGTGGCGACGCTCGAGCACATCGAGCGCAACGCGCTCGCCAGCGGCGGGATGGATCTTGAATGGCTGGACGCCGGACAGGCGCGCCGCATCGAACCGCAGCTGCACTGTGTGCGAGCCCTGTCCTCACCCTCGACCGGCATCATTGATTCGCATGCCTACATGCAGTCGCTTTTGGCCGATGCCGAGAGCCGCGGTGCCACGATCGCCTATGGCACCGAGGTGGCATCGTTGCGCCCGACGCCCGGCGGCTTCGAGACCTGCATTGCGGGGGAGCCGGACCCGGTGGTGCGCGCACGCCTCGTCGTCAATTCCGCCGGCTTGCAGGCGCATCAGGTGGCGGCGTGCATCGAGGGCTTTCCCGTACGATACATTCCAAGCGTGCGCTACGCCAAGGGCAGCTATTTCGCCCTCACCGGCGTCTCGCCCTTCACCCGATTGGTGTATCCCGCGCCGCGGGCCGGCGGCCACTTAGGGATTCATATGACCGTGGATCTGGCCGGTGCGGCGCGCTTCGGTCCGGACACCGAATGGGTCGACACCATCGATTACGCCGTCGATCCTCGACGTGTATCGCTCTTCGCCGAGGTGATTCGCCACTACTGGCCGGGCGTCGATGTCCGTCGCCTGCATCCGGCGTATGCCGGCATTCGTCCGAAGATCTCCGGCGCGGAAGAACCGACCCGGGATTTTTATATTTCAGGGCCGCAGGATCATGGGATGGCCGGCCTGGTGAATCTCTTTGGCATGGAGTCCCCGGGACTCACGGCGTCACTGGCATTGGGGGAATACATTGCGGCGTTGATGCGTGACTCCACTTGAGCGACCCGACTCAAGCGACTCGACCTAAGCGACCCGACCTAAGCTTTGTTGAACGAGTCGCGCTCATGTGCTGGAATGCCTGGCGCCAACACCCAACCCACTCGGACGACAACCAATAATGCACTACCCTCCTTTGACGAATCGACTTTCCGTTGCGGCCACCCTCGCGGCCGCGGTCGCGGCGATCTTGACCGTGGGCTCGGCGGCCGGCGCGGATGCACCCGCGGTGCCGAGCGTGACGGCGCTGCAATGCGGCCACCTGATCGACACCGCCGCCGGCAAGGTGCTGGGTCCAACCACCGTCGTGATCGAGGCCGGCCACGTCAGGGAAGTCTTGAGCGGAATGCAGGCCCCGTCCGGCGCGAGCACCATCGACTTGAAGACGCAGACCTGCATGCCGGGGTTGATCGATAGCCACACGCATATCACCGGGCAGACCAGCCGCACCGAGTACGTGGACAAGTACCACTGGAATCTCGCCGATTACGTCATCCGCTCCACCGTGTACGCTCGCCGCACCTTGTTGGCGGGGTTCACGACGATACGCAATCTGGGCGACACGGCGAATGAATCGGCGGCGCTGCGCAACGCCATCAATGCCGGCGTGGTCCCCGGCCCCCGAATCTTCACGGCCGGCAAGGCGATCGGTTCTACCGGCGGGCACGCCGATCCTTTCGACGGCTACCGGCAGGATCTGTCGAAAGATTTGGGTCCGGCGGACGGCATCATCAACAGCCCCGAGGATGCGGTCAAAGCCGTGCGCCAGCATTACAAGCTCGGCGATGATGTCATCAAGATCATGCCCTCGGGCGGCGTTCTCGACGAGGGCGCGAGCGGCGAAAACCCGCAGATGACCCTGGAGGAGATCCGCGCGGTCGTCGTGACCGCGCATGACTATGGCTTTGCCGTGGCGGCGCATGCGCATGGCGCGGAGGCGATTCGTCGCGCGGTCGTGGGCGGCGTCGACTCCATCGAGCACGGCACGTTCATGGATGCCGAGGACATGAGGCTCATGGTGGAACACGGCACTTACTACGTGCCCACGATCATTGCCGGCGACTTTGTTGCGCGGCAGGCGAAGATTCCGGGCTACTATCCCGCGACGATCGCATCCAAGGCCATGGCGATCGGTCCCTTGATCCAGGCTACCGCGGGGCGAGCGTATAAGGCGCATGTCAAAATCGCCTTCGGCACCGATGCGGCGGTGTATCCGCATGGCGAAAACGCGCATGAGTTCGAATTGATGGTGGGCGCCGGCATGCCGCCGATGTTCGTCATTCAGGCCGCGACGGTGAATGCGGCAACGTTGCTGAGACACGATAAGGAGCTGGGCACGATTGCGGCGGGCAAGCTCGCGGATGTCGTGGCGGTACCGGGCAATCCCATCGACGACATCAGTCTCATGAAGCGCGTGAGCTTTGTGATGAAGGAGGGCGTGGTGTACAAGCTCAATTCGGTGCCGGTGGACACGGCGTTGTAATCCATGGACCTTCAGCTCACCCGCAAGATCGCACTCGTCAGCGGTTCCACCGCAGGCATCGGTCATGCCATCGCGACATCCCTGGCCCGCGAAGGGGCCGGCGTGATCGTCAACGGCCGGACGCCCGCGGCCGTGGACGCCGCGGTGGCTGCCATGAAGAGCGCCACGGGCGGCGATGTGATGGGATTTGCCGGCGACTTGAGTTCGGCAGCAGTGGCCGAGAAACTGGTGCAGCAGCATCCGATCGTCGACATTCTCGTCAACAATCTCGGCATCTTTGAAGTCAAGGCCTTCGAGGACATCAGCGATGCCGAATGGCTGCGCTTCTTCGATGTGAATGTCTTGAGCGGCGCGCGGCTGGCACGTTTGTACCTGCCGTCCATGCGCAAGCGCAACTGGGGCCGCATCATTTTCATTTCGAGCGAAAGCGGCTACCAGATTCCGGCCGAAATGATCCACTACGGCATGACCAAAGCCGCGCAGATCGCCGTCGCCCGCGGGCTCGCCGAGGCGACCGCCGGCACCGGCATCACGGTCAACAGCGTACTGCCCGGGCCGACGCGCTCGCGGGGTGTCGGCGATTTCGTGGCGGACTGGGCTGCGAAAACCGGAAAGAGCGCGCAGACGGTCGAGGATGAGTTCTTCAAAACCGCGCGGCCCACCTCGTTGATCAAGCGCTTCGCGACCCCTGAGGAAGTGGCGGCGATGGTGACGTTCGTGGCGAGCCCGCAGTCGGCCGCGACCAATGGCGCGGCACTGCGCGTCGACGGCGGCGTGGTCAAGAGCGCGTTTTAGCCGCGAGGTTCGTTACGCGGCTCGAGATTTAGTCCGCTCCCGATTGATCGCGGCGTGCAGTTCGGCGGCTGCGGCGCGGATGGCGGCCGGCGCGCCGCCGCCTGCGTAGATGATGCTGCGTGAAGCGCTGATCAGCAGCCCCGCGCCCTGGGCATCCAAGCCGGCCGCGAGCGTGGCTTCCAAATCCCCGCCCTGTGCGCCGATGCCTGGTACCAAGAAGGGCACGCTGGGGTGCGCGGCGCGCAACTCCGCCATTTCGCGCGGGACGGTGGCGCCGACGACCAACATGAGATTGCCGTGCTGGTTCCAGTGGCTCGCCGCCTGCTGCGCCACATGCCGATACAGCGGCAGCCCATCGAGGCGCAGGTCTTGAAAGTCCTGTCCGCCGGAATTGCTGGTCCGGCAGAGGAGCAGGGCGCCGCGGTCGGGACGTGCGAGAAACGGCCGCACCGAGTCGGCGCCCATGTAGGGATTCACGGTGACGGCGTCCGCGCCGTAGCGCTCGAAGGCCTCTCGTGCGTACGCTTCGGCGGTATTGCCGATATCGCCGCGTTTGGCATCGAGAATGACCAGCGCGCCCGGGGCACGCTCGCGAATGTAGCGGATGCTTAGCACCAGCTGATCCTCGGCGGCGACCGCGCTGTAAAACGCAATTTGCGGTTTGTAGGCCGCGGCAATGTCGAAGGTCGCATCGACGATGCGGCGGTTGAAGGCGTACAGCGGCGATGAGGTCTCACCGAGTGAGGCCCCGCCGAGATCTTGGGGTAATTTGGCAGGGTCCGGATCGAGTCCGACGCAGACCAGGCTGCCGCTGGTGTGTTGCGCTTTACTTAGCCTTTCGGCAAAGGTTTTTGACACGCCCCCATGATACCAAGCGGCCCTGCTTTTCGGGAGCTCATTAGGGAGTATGCTAAACGGTTATCGTGAGAACCGCGTTGCCCAGCAAGACTCGTCCAGGACCGCGATTGGTGTTGCAGCCGGCCAGCCGCCGCGCCGCGCGCCATACCAGCACCAGCGCATTGAAGCGTTTCTTCGCGATTGCGGACGCCTGGGAGCTGTCGCCGCTGCAGCAATGCCGGCTGCTCAAAATTCCTTCCCCGCAAGTGCTGCAGCGCTACCGGTTGGGCCAGGCACCGCGGCTCTCTGCGACGCAACAAGAACGGGCGGCGCTGATCGCCAATATTCAGTTTTCCCTGACCAACGAGCCGGGACCGACGGACAGGGCATGGGCCTGGGTCCACGCACCCACGCCGCGTCCTCCCTTCGATGGGGACAGTCCGCTTTACTTTATGCTGGAAAACGGGCTTCCGGCCTTACGCGAGGTCGCCCGCCTTCTGGTTCGCGAAAGCGAACCCCGTTAGCTATACTTGTGGGCTGATTTTTAGCGAATGTGGCGGAATTGGTAGACGCGCCAGACTTAGGATCTGGTGGGGCAACCCGTGCGAGTTCGAGTCTCGCCTTTCGCACCACGCGCCCAAAGTTTGTAACCCATAGAGGATCATCATGCAGGTTTCCGTCGAGAGTACCGGCAAATTGGAGCGCCGTATGCAAGTTGAGGTGCCCGCCGAGCGCGTTGCTGCGGAAATCGCCGCACGTCTGAAAACCATCAGCCGCACCGCGCGTCTGAATGGATTTCGTCCGGGCAAGGCCCCCTTAAAGGTCATTCGCCAGCAATTCGGCAGCCAGGTTCACCGCGAAGTGATCGGCGAATTGCTGCAGTCCAGCTACGCCGAAGCGGTGACGCAGAACCAGCTGACGCCGGCCGGCAGTCCGCGCATCGAACCGCAGAGCATGGATGAGGGCCAGGACCTCAAGTACACGGCGACCTTCGAGGTATTTCCCGAAGTCATTCTGCAGCCGATCGAATCGCTGCAGGTCGATCGGGTCGCGGCGGAAGTCACCGAGAGCGACATCGACGCCATGATCGAACGGCTGCGCAAGCAGCAAGTG
>Ga0210398_10001925_pt1 | contig 20676 bp, 22 predicted proteins | sample IncBWC4OmetaG_FD_161047 | JGI IMG/M metagenome (GOLD analysis project Ga0210398, IMG submission 161047) | Forest soil microbial communities from Barre Woods Harvard Forest LTER site, Petersham, Massachusetts, United States - Inc-BW-C-4-O | ecosystem: Environmental > Terrestrial > Soil >...
CATCAGCGTATATTCCATGCCGAGCTTGTTCCAGAAATAGCGGCCGACCCGCCAGCGCTCGAAATTGGTCACGATCAGGAACAGCACGAGCGGCACGCAGGCCAAGCGGGTGAACAGGCCGAGCGCGAGCATCGGGCCCGCGATCAGCTCGGTCGCCGAGATCAATGGCGCCCAGAACCGGCCGGGCCGATAGCCCCATTTGTCGAGATCGACCGCGAGCATGCGCACGCTGCGCTGCGGCAGTCCGGTCGTGGGAAAAAACCCAAAACTCATGCGCAGGCCGTGCGGCACCATCCACAAGCCCACGACGACCCGCAGCAGCGCTTCGGAAATCGGCGCCAGCGTCTCATAGAGCGACGCCAATTGCGGCAAGATCAGCGGCGTTTCAGTCATTGCGACACGCTGGTGCGCTCAATGCGCCATCAGCACGGGCAGCTTGGCATTGGCGAGAATGTGCCGCGTGGTGCCGCCGAAAATCATCTGACGCAGGCGGCTTTGGGTATAGGCGCCCTTGATGATGAGGTCGCAGCCGAGCTCGCCGGCCTTGGCGAGCAGCGTCTCGCCGGCGTTGCGCTTGCCGGCCGGTTTTAGCGTGATCGGCTCGGCGTTGATGCCATTGAGTTTCAGCGAGCGCGCCATCTGCTCGCCGCTCGGCCCGGCGACGGTCGCGCCTTCCACGGTGCAGATGGTGATGCGTTCGGCGAGGCGGAGCAACGGCATGGCGTCGGCCATGGTGCGGGCCTGCTCGGTGCTGCAATTCCACGCGATCAACACATTGGTGGCGAGCGAGAGCGGCGACGCCGGCGGTGCGATCAGCACCGGCCGGCCACTCTCGAACAAAGCGGATTCCAGCGTTACCATGGACGGGCTCTGCCACTCGTCGCCCGGCCGCGCCAACACAATGGCATCGAACACCCGGCCGTAGCTGCCGACGAAGTCGTGGCCGCTCGGTGCGGAATCGAGCCATGAGAACGAGGGTGTCGCCTGCGCGGTGCCGGTGTTCAGCGGCACCTGATGCTGAGTCATGAAGGCGCGGAACAGGTCTTCGGCCTGGCGCACCATCTCGGCGTCGTTTTCCTTCACCGCCACCATGGTGAGCCCGCTGTCGGGATCCATGGCGACCAGATCGGCCACCGCCGGGCGCAACGGAAAGCCCTCGATGCAGGAGCCGAACTTTTGCGCCAGCAATAGCGCCGTATCGAGCGCCGACGCCATCGCCGCATTGTGTTCGGTGGGTACCAGAATGGTTTTCATGCACACGCCCCACATGCCCCCGGCAAAGCCGGCGGGCCGTTAGCCCCTTGCTGCTACCTCAGCCGAGCAATCATACTGCCGCGTGGCGGGATGCCGGACAAGCTCTTGCTGCCCGGCGCCGCTGCCCATTGTTCCGTCGCTGGGGCGGAACCGGCCAAGAAACGCCTGGGAGAGCACCATGCGACGCGGGCTCGTTGCGGCATTCGGTCTCGCGCTGTTGTGGGCGGCGCCGGCCGGCGCGGAGACATTTCCGGCCCGGCCGGTGAAACTGGTGGTGACCTTCGCCGCCGGTGGCGCCGCCGACCTGTTCGCCCGGGTGTTTGCCAACACCATGGGCGCCGAGCTCGGCCAGCAGGTCTTTATCGAGGTCCATGCCGGCGCCGGCGGCATGACCGGGGTCGACTTCGCCGCCAAGAGCCCGCCCGACGGCTATACGCTGTGCTTCAACGGCGCGTCGGCTATCTCTGCCATTCCCTTCATGGTCGCCAAGATGCCGTACGACTGGCAGAAGGATTTGGCGCTGATCACCACCGTGCTGAAAGTGCCGGAAGCCATCGTCGTGCCGACGTCGCTTGGCATCGACACCCTGCCGGCCTTCATCGCCTATGCGCGCGAGCGTCCCGGAAAGGTCAATTTCGGCTCTGCCGGCGCCGGCACCATCACCCATCTGGCGGTGGAATTGCTCAAGGAAGAAGCCAAGATCGATCTCGTGCACGTTCCGTATCGGGGCATTGCACCGGCGATGTCGGACCTGCTTGGCGGTCAGGTTCAGTTGCTGGTGGCCGACGTGCCGTTCCTGTTGCCGCAGATCAAGTCCGGCGCGATCAAGGCGCTGGCGCTGACCTCGGCGGCGCGTACGTCGGTGCTGCCCGACGTGCCGACGACGGCAGAATTGGGCTACCCGCGGGTCAATTCCGACAATTGGTACGGCCTGGTCGCACCGGCCGGCGTGCCGGCTGACGTGCTCGATCGCCTGCACCGCGCCGCCGTCGCCGCGCTCGCCAGCGACGACCTGAAAAAACAATACGCGACCTTCAACGCCACGCCTGCGCCGTCGACGCCGCAGCAATATGCCGCCTTCGTGCTCGCCGAGCAGGCCAAGTGGGGCCCGGTGGTGGTCAAGACCGGCGTGAAGCTCGAATGACTGATTGCGGCGGTGGGTGCGATGGCTGATTTGCAGATCGAGGACGACGGCGCGGTGCGCGTTCTCACCATGAACCGGCCGGAGAAGCGCAATGCGCTGAACCTGGCGCTGAGCGAAGCGCTGTTCGACGCGCTGCGCGACGCCGACGGCGCCGCGGATATTCGCGCGATCGTGCTGACCGGCGCCGGTCCGGCGTTCTGCGCCGGAGCGGACTTGTCCGAGTTCGCCGCGCTGTCGTCGGCTAACGCCGTCCTGGTCGAGCGCCGCGCCGATATTACGGCGAAATTGCACGGCGTGTTTTCGCAGCTGACCAAACCGGTGGTGACCGCGATCAACGGCGCGGCGATGGGCGGCGGCGCCGGGCTGGCGCTTGCCGGCGATATCGCCATCATGTCGGCGACTGCAAAACTCGGCTATCCCGAAGTCAAGCACGGCATCGTCGCTTCGGTGGTGATGGCCAATTTGGTGCGTCAGGCCGGCCGCAAGGCAGCCTTCGAGCTCGTCGCCACCGGCGAGCCGATCGAGGCGTCGCGTGCGCTCGAGCTTGGCCTCGTCAATCGCGTCGTCGCGCCGCAGATGCTGATGCACGAGGCCATGCAGTCCGGTCGCGCCATGGCAGCCGTGGCGCCGCAGGCCATGGCAGCGACCAAGTTGCTGTTCTACCGCGTCGCCGAACTGCCGTTCGAGCAAGCGCTCGAAGCCGGACGCGAGATGAACCAACGCATGCGCGCCTTCCGCAAGGAAAAATCATGAACCTCACCACCGTGCGCTACGCCGTCGAAGGCGGCGTCGCCACATTGACGCTCGATCGGCCCGAGGCCCGCAACGCGTTGAACCGCGCCATGTGCGACGACATTGTCGCGGCAACCGCGGCAGCGCGCGATGATGCCGAAGTGCGGCTGGTTCTGATCCGGGGCAGCGGTCCGGTGTTCTGCGCCGGCGCCGACCTCAAGGAACGCAAGGGAATGACGCCGGACGAAGTTCGCGCCCGGCGGCTTGCCGCCTACGCCGCCTATGGGGCGATCGAGAGCTTGCCGATGCCGGCGATCGCCATCGTGCACGGCGCGGCGGTCGGATCGGGCTGCGACATCGCCGCCTGCTGCGATTTTGTCATTGCGACGCCACAGGCAACTTTCGCCACGCCCGAGGCCTTGTGGGGGACGGTCGGCGCCACCCAGCGGATGCCGCGCATCCTCGGCAAGCCGCTGGCCAAGGACATGATGTTCACCGGACGCAAGCTCACCGCCGAAGAGGCGCGCGCAGCGGGTCTGGTAACGCGCATCATCGATGCGGCCGCGCTCGACGGCGCCATCGCCGAGATCGCCAAAGCGATCGTCGCCGCGCCGCAGGCGGCGCTGCGCCAGGCCAAAAGCTGCATCGATCAGGGTATTGAGCTCGATTCGCGCGGCGCGCTGGCGCTCGAATTGCAAGCCATGGAAGAGAACATCGCCCGCGACACCTGGCGCGCCGGCATGTCGCGCTTCGGCGGCGACAAGCGCTGAGTGCGGCGCCTTTTGGGCGCCGGCTGTAATCAGCCTGCAATAATACTGAGGATAATTACCCTGATAAGCCGCGTCGTCCGCAGGGCCGCCGCCGGCCGTCTGCTAAAATCCCTATGATTCGCGTGAAAAATAATTGCGCGCCGAGCAGCCGAGGCGATCGTCATGGGGGATATGTCCAACATTCGGCAATTGATGTCGGCGGCGCGCAACCGCATCCTCTTGATCTGCCCCGATTGCGGCCAGGAGCATCTGGAATACGCCGACAAGCTGCGCGGCTCGCGCTTTTACGCCTGTACCGGCGAGGGCTGCGATTACCGCTTCGACCTCGTCGCCGGCCCGCGGCCGACCGCGTTGCAAGAATTCGCCGCCGCCTTGCGTCGGTTTTACGCGGCCTTGATCCCGGCGGGCTGAGGCTTTTTAGAAGTCAGCCCACCGCCGCTGCCGCCGCCTTCACCAGCGCCACCGGATCGGTAAAGGCCGAAACGCCCACGGCGCGTAGCCGCTCGACCGCCTGTTCCGCGCTCACTTTGCGCGCGGCGGCGTGGCCGGCGGCGATGCCGACGAACAACGGTTTTGGCAGCGGCTCGGCGGCAAGCCAGGTGGTCAGCGCCTCGATGCGCTCGGCGAGCGACCGCGAGGCCAGCGTGGTCTGGAAGATGATCGCCTTGATGTTCGGCCGCGCGGCGAGCGCGCGCGCGATCTTGAGCCGCTCGGTCATGGTCTCATCCGGCGCCCCGCGCAAATTGTCCATGAAACTTGCGGCCCGCATGCCGTGGTCGCCGATCAAATCCATCATCATCATGCCGAGGCCGGCGCCGGAGGTGACGAGCACTACGTCGCCGTCGGTTTCGACCAGCTGAAAGCCGAGCGCTTGCGCTTCGCGCTCGAGCTTTGTCATGGCGTGCTCGGCCAGCCTCCGGCTGATGGCGAACTCGTCCGGGTCGTGGCGGAAATCGGCCGCCCCGTCACGGATGATCTTGGCATCGCAGGCGATGAGCCTGCCGTCCTTGGTCAGCGCCAGCGGATTGATCTCCAGCAATTCCAAATCTTCTTGGCGCGCGATGTCCGGCAGCCGCGCGGCGTAACGCGCCAGGCGCGCTGCAAGATCGGCCGCAAACAGCTTGCCGAGCGCGGCAAAGATATTTTCCGGGGTCATCGGCGCGTCGGCTTCAATCGGGATGCGCGCGAGCTTGGCAGTTGCCTCGACATTCTCGCCGCCTTCGGGCGCAACCAGCAATTCGAGCCGCTGGGCGCTGCCGTCGATACGCACCGCTACAAAAATCTCGCGGGCGATCGGCACTGCTTCCTCGAGCAGCAGCGGGATATTGGCGTCTTCGAGCGCCGGCAGGATCAGCCGCCGCGCATCGCGAAAACCGTCAAGCTTGTTGAACGCCCGCACCAGGCCGCGCTTGCCGCGGCCGCCTTCAAGGAGCTGCGCCTTGAGCACGAATCCGGGCCAATCGGCGACCGCCTCGGGCGGGTTTTCGCCGGCATGAACCAGCACGCCGCGCGGCACGGCGATGCCGTGGCGGCGCAGCAAGGCTTTCCCGTCGTACTCGGCTAGTCGCATAATGGCCGTTCTCTCTCGCGCCGTCCGGCGCATCCTTTTCCGGAGCTTAGCCTATGTCAGGGTCCGCGCGCCTGCCGATCCTCGCCGACGCGCCATGGCGCGTCGCTGTGGTGAGCCCGACCGGGCGTTATGCGCGCAATCAGGTTGCCGGCATGATCGAGGCCGGTACGCCGCTGGTCGGCGGCGTCGCGCTCGGCCGCGGCGGCACCGCCATGGACGGCCTGCGGCTCTACGATCGCATTGCCGATGTCCCGCAAAAGCCGAACATAGCCTTGATCTACACGCCGGCTGAAGGTGTGCGCGACGCGGTCGCCGAATGCGCGCAAGCGCACATCGAGACCATCATGGCGGTGGCCGAATATGTGCCGGTGCATGACGCGCTCGCCGCGGCGCATGTTGCCCGCGCGGCGGGAAGCTGGCTGATCGGGCCGAACACGCTTGGCATTTTTGTGCCGGGCCGCGGATTGCTTGGCTCCATCGCGCCGAGCTTTTGCATGCCGGGCCGTCTCGCGCTGATCATCCGCAGCGGCACATTGGCCTTGGCGATGGCGCGGCAGCTCACGCTTGCCGGCATCGGCCAGCGCATCGTCGCCCATGTCGGCGGCGACACCGTGATCGGGCGCAATCCGCACGAATATTTGCAGGCGCTGGCCGAGGACGACGCAACTGCCGCGGTGCTGTTCTGCGGCGAGATCGGCGGCGACAAGGAATATGCCTTCGCCGAGGCCGCGCGCAGCTTCCCCAAGCCGGTCTATGCCATGGTGGTCGGCCGCCACGCGCCGGCGGAAAAGCAGATGGGCCACGCCGGCGCGCTGATCGGCAGCGCCCGCGAGGGCGCCGAGGTAAAGCTCAAGGCGCTGGCCGCCGCCGGCTGCCGCATCGTCAAAGGGCCGGAGGAGGCGGTGGCGATGCTGTCGGCGCTGAACGAGTTGCGCCAGGGGGAGTGAGGCGGTGGCGCTCTACGCAAAACCAAAGAAGCGCGCCGGATTGTCGACCAGAACGCGATCGCGCGCGGTGCGATCGGGCAGATAACGTTCCAGCAGCGCGACGCGCGCCATCTCGTGGTCGAGACCGTAGTCCGAGTGTCCGTTCTTGTCGGGCCGCATGAAGCGATGGACGTGCGGCCAGTCGGTGCCCCACAGGCAACGGTCCGGTGCGGCTTCATAGAACAGCCGCCCGAATTCGACCGCGTCGTCCCACGGATAGCCGGTGTGCGACCGCAGGTCGCCATTCGACAGCCCGATCCACCAATTGTCGTTGTTGAGGAGATCGAGAATAAGGCGAACCGCCGGTTGGCGGGTGCCGCGCCGATAATCGGGGCCGCCCATGTGGTCGATGATCGCGGGAAAGTCGATCTTGCGCAATTCGTCGGCTACGGCCAGAAAGTCATCTTCGAAGCCGAACACTTTTACGAACCAGCCAAGCTCGCGAACGCGATCAAGTCCGCGGCGGAATTCCGTGAGGCTCGGCGCCAACTTGAACCGGCCGCCGAAATTGAACCGCGCGCCGCGCACGCCGACACCGTTCAGTCTGTCCAGTTCCGCGTCGCTGACGCTGTCGTTGACGATGGCGACGCCACGATAATTCCGCTGCGAAGCATTTTTGAGAACATCGTACATCAGCCGGTGATCGGTGCCGTAAATCGTCGGCTGCACGAAGACCGCGCGCTCGACGCCCATGGCGTCGTGCAAAGCCTTCACCGCCGCAAAGCTGCAATCTTGCGGCGGCGCATAGAGCGCGTTGCGAGCGGCCGGATAAGCGGCGGCGTCGCCGAAGATGTGCAAATGTGTGTCGCAGGTATTTTTCGGCAGTCGTTCGGTCATGGTTACTGAAGAACTGGCTGTTGAAGAACTGGCTATTGCAGGACGATGTTGGCGTCCCGGATGATCGGTCCCCACTTGGCATTTTCTTTTGTGATGTAATCGGCGAGCTGCTGCGGCGTGCCGCCGAGCGGCGTCATCCAGATTTTGGCAAGCTGGTCTTTGCCGGTGTCGCTCCGCAAATATTCGTTGACGCCCTGGTTGATCTTGCCGACGATGTCGGCCGGCGTCCCTGCCGGTGCGAAGAGCGCGGTCCAGCCGATGGCTTCGAAGCCGGGATAGCCTTGCTCGGCAACGGTCGGCACATCCGGCAGCTCGGCCATGCGTTTGGGGCTGGTGACGGCAAGGCCGGTGAGCATTCCCGACTGCACGTTCGGCACGAAGGTCGGAACGTATTGGACCGAAAGCTGCAAGTCGCCCGACGCCAGATCGGGCAGCGCCTGCGACGTGATGCGATAGGGCACATGTCCGATGACAATGCCGGCGGCCTTGTTGAGAAGCGCGACCGTAATGTGCGCCTGCGACCCGACGCCGACCGTTCCGGCATTGAGCGGGCCGCGCTGGGCTTTGGCATAGGCGATGAGCTCGCTCAGATTTTTGACCGGCAATTTGGGGCTGCCGACGATGATGAGCGGCGAAGAAGCGAGCAATGCGATCGGCGCAAAGGCGCGATCGGGGTCGAAGTCGAGGTTCTTGTACATGAACTTGTTGTTGACGATCGGCCCCACCGTGCCGATGAAGAGCGTGTAGCCGTCAGGCTCGGCTCGCGCCACCACGCCCGCGGCGATATTGCCGGTTGCGCCGGGCCGGTTCTCGACGATGAAATTCTGGTGAAAGCGCTGGCTCAGCGACGCATTGATCAGGCGCATCAGCGTGTCGGTGCTCGTCCCCGCGGCAAACGGGCACAGCACCGTCACCGGTCGTGCCGGCCACGGCTCGGCTGCCGGAGCTGGCGCGGCGACAAGCCAGATCGCGATGGCGGGGAGCGCCAACAAGCACCGATAGCGCTGAAGCCAAGCGCCATGAAAGAGGATCACGCGTATCATGGTTGGGAGTGTCATGGTTGGCGCGCCCCGGATTTTTGCCGGGCGACGATCTCGTTGAACAGAGCGAGCACCCGTTCAAACTTATCATTGAACAGCCACATCGCACCGAGAATCTCGCCAAATGTCGCGGATGTTTTCGCCCTGTCAGCGCGGCCGAAGGCAAGGATGCTGTTGTTGCGCAAATAACCCATGACCGTCGGATCGGAAATTGCATAGGACGTAAAGCGTCCCGATGCGAGCGCCGATTTGGTGGGGCCGGGAATGATCTGGATGAGTTCAAAAACCTTCATTTGATCGATGGGATTTGGCATCGCTTTCGCGATATCCGGGATTCGCGGGAAAAGCTCGGCGTGGGCGCTCATGAGCCCGTCTCTCACGGCGGTCCAATGATTGAAGCGATGATCGAGATTGCCGGCGCGGGCTTCTTCCGCGGCGTCGCGCGCGAAGAGTTTGGGATCGAGCGCGATGATCGTTTTTCTGATGGCCTGCCATTTTGTCTGGCCGCTGCGATCCTCGGACGGGCCGGTTTGGAAGCTTCCCTTGTAGGTGTTCGAGCGTGCATTGCCGATGTTTTGGTTGCCGTTGGTCTCGGCAAAGAACAGGCCCAGGCTGATGCGGCCTGCAATCGCGGAATTTGCCGCGTCAACGCCCTTGGCTTGCGCGATGACGGTGCCCAAGTCGACAACGTCCTTGAATGGCGTATCGGAGTTTTGCGCGTTTGCAGGCGCCGCCTGCATGGTGCCGAACAACGCCACGTATTCGTCGATGAGCGGCTCATTGTCGGCGTCGAAATATGCCGGCGGTATGCCAAATTTATTGGACCTGCCGATCTTGCCGGGCAGCGCATCGGTGAGATCCTTGTAGGTGCTCATCATGGCGACGCGGGCAAGATAGAGCGCCTGTCCGGGCAAATTCGGCAGCGGTTGATGCGCGGTTATCTGGGCGCGCCGTTGGCCGAGGATCGATTTGAAGCGGCTGAGCGCCTCGGTGTAGGCGTGGAGCGCATCCGACTGCGATGCGTCAAGGGCCGCGGGTTGACCATTGGCAATGAGTGGCGCGAGCAAAAGCCCGAGGCAAACAAGCGCCGCCCGAACGGTCATATGTGCCGCCACGGCGGTCGCCCCTAAACCCGCCGCATCTCGAAAATATTGTCGACCACCGTGTAGTCGCCGCGATAGCCGAGCCGCGCGATGGCGCGGATGCGCGACATGTCGATCATGCCGTCGACGATCACCGCGTCGTCGACATGGACGTTGACCACTTCGCCAATCACCACTTCGTATTTGAGTAGCTTGCCGTTGCCGCTCTTGAGCGACACCGTTTGCGAATAGACGCATTCGAGCGCGATCGGCGATCTGGCGACGCGCGGCGGCTTGACGAAGCGCGACGGCGCCATCTCGAGCTTCGCCAGCTCAGGCTCGCTGACGCCTTCGGGATAATCGCCGCCCGAGATGTTCATCTGGGTGCGCAGCTCATAGGTCGCCAGATTGAACACGAACTCGCCGCCGCTCTGGGCATAGTTCTGGCTGTGCTTGCGCGTGTTCGAGGCGAACATGACGAAGGGCGGCTGGCTGGCGCATAGATTGAAGTAGCTGTAGGGCGCCAGATTGACCACACCGGCGGGGCTGATGGTGGAGATCCAGCCGATCGGCCGCGGCACCACGAGCGAGGTGGTCGGGTCGTGGGCAAGATTGTGCGGCTCGCTGCGCGGGTCGTAGTCCATGGTGGATATCCGGGGTGTCTTGTGGATGGACAGGCGGTATGGATCGTTGGTCGGCGATGATACAGAATGCAAGAGCTGCGAATGTCAACGCCGGGATCGCCGATGAAGCTGCACTGGTCGCCACGCTCGCCGTTCGTCCGCAAGGTCATGGTGGTGGTCCATGAGCTTGGCCTTGCCGACCGCATGTCCTGTGTGCGCACGGTTGCGGCCTCGACCAAGCCCCATGCCGCGTTGATGCGCGACAACCCGTTGTCGAAAATTCCGACGCTGGTGCTCGACGACGGCGCGGTGATCTACGATTCGCCGGTGATTTGCGAATATCTCGACTCGCTCGGCGGCGCGCCGAAACTGCATCCGGCCGAGCCCAAGGCACGGCTTGCGGCGCTGCGCCGGCAGGCGCTCGGCGACGGATTTTTGGACATGCTGGTGCTGCTGCGCGACGAGCGCCTGCGCGCAAACCCGTCCGAGGTGCACCAAGCGAGCGCCGCCGTGCGCAAGGCGGCGGTGCTCAATAGCTTGGACCAGGAGGCGGCGGCGCTATCTGACGCGCCGTTCGGCATCGGCCACGTCGCCATCGGTTGTGCGCTCAGCTATCTCGATTTCCGCTACGCCGACGAAGATTGGCGGAAAGGTCATCCCCGCATCGCCGGCTGGCACGCCACATTCGCGGCGCGGCCATCGGTGCGTGCTACCGAGCCGGTCGACGACGCATAACCAAGATTATTTTTGCTTGCTGCCGCGGCGGCGGAGGTTATATCTGAAAGCGCTCCAACAAGTCGTGGGTTGAAAATATTTCGGCATTATCGCGCGAGACGTCGCGTGGCTAGCTGTGGTGAAGGGGGCAAGATGTCCGACGGGTTTTGGAAGGCGCCGATTGATTTCTTGTCGCTCGTTCTGATCCTGGTTGCCGGTATCGAACTGGGACTGATCGGCTTGTTCGGCTTTAGTGTATTGGCATGGCTGTTCGGTAGCTGGCGGCCCTTCGTCTACGACGCCGTTGGCGTGTCGGCCGTTTGGCAAATCTTTCGGCAGCGGTTCTTCGGCTAGCCGATCCGTCGAAAAAATCACCCGAGAGTCGGATCGAGCACGATCTTGCCCTGGCCCTCGTGCGCCTCGACCATGCGATGGGCGTCGGCGGCGCGCGACAGCGGCAATATGCGCTCGATCTGCGGAACGACCTTTCCGGCCGCAGCGGCTTCGAGGCAGTGCGGCAGGTCGGACGGCGTGAAGCCGGGCCGGCCTTTTATGGTGATGCGCTTGTGGTAGAGGTGCGAGAAATCGATCGACACATTCGGACCGGCATGCGCGCCCGCGGTGACGAGGCGGCCGTCCATGCCGATGGCGCGAAACGCGATCGGCAGCACCTTGGGATTGGCGATGTTGTCGTAGAGCACGTCGACGCCCTTGCCGCCGGTGATCTTCATCACCTCATCGCAGATGTCATGCGTCGTGTAGTTGATGGCGTGATCGGCGCCGAGCTTTTTGCCGAGCGCCGCGCGCTCGTCGGAGCCGGCCGCGGCGATCACATGCGCGCCGATCACGTTCTTGGCGATCTGGATGCCGATGGAGCCCAAATTGCCGCCGGCGCCCATGATCAGCACGGTCTCGCCGTATTTCAGCTCGGCGACGTGCATGAGCAGGTTCCACGCCGTCGGCACGTGGCGCATGACCACGGCGGCGCGATGAAAGTCGAGATTTTGCGGAATGGGAACGCCGGCACAGGCCGGCACGGCGACCAGCTCGGCAAAGCCGCCCGGCCGCTTGATACCCATCATGCCTTGCGGCCCTTCATAACCGCGGCCGTCCTCGGCGGCGATATTGAGCGGCATGACGCCGGCGGCGGAGACGCGGTCGCCGACGTGCCAGCGGCTCACTTGCGGGCCCACCGCGTCGACGACGCCGGCGCAATCGACGCCGGGAATGAGCGGCAGCACCGGACCGCGATACTGCTCGCGGCCGGCGCGCAGGCTGACGTCGAGCACGCGATTGACGGTCGCGGCGTGGACCTTGATGCGGATTTCGCCGTCGCGCGGCACCGGGTCGGGAAGGTCCTGATAGCGCAGAACGTCGGGCGGGCCGTATTCGTGGATGACGATCGCTTTCATCGTTGGTCCTGTGTCATGCCCCGCCAACGGGTCCGGCCCGAAGTGGCCGGCCCGATGACAAGCTAAGGCGGGGCACCCAGTAATCATCGAGCGTGCGGTTTAGCAATATGAATTCGAGAATACTGGATCATCCGCCGGAGCCTGTCATCGGGCCGGCCACTTCGGGCCGGACCCGTTGGCGGATGATGACATAGTGATGTGGGTCGTTCTATCGTCGTAGTGAATGAGGAGACGCATTTGGCCGACATACTCGCCGACAAGATCGCCTGCGCCGAATTGATCCAGGCCTGGGGCGTCGCCCGCGACCAGGGCAAGTGGAAAGATTTGCGCGCCACGTTCACGCCGGACGGCCACATTTCCGTGTCCTGGTTTCGCGGGCCGTTCGACCAGTTCGTCGAGCGCTGTCGCGCTGCGTTCAGCGCCGGCCATACCTGGTCGCGCCATCATCTGTTTCCGCCGACCATAAAACTCAATGGCGATCGCGCCACCGCCGAGACCAGCGTGGTCATCCGGGTGCGGCAAAAATTCAATGGCATCGACGTCGATCTCACCTCCTGCTCGCGCTTTCTCGACCGGGTCGAGCGCCATTCCGGCGGCTGGCTGATCGCCGAGCGCGCGGCGATCTATGAGCGCGACCGGCTCGATCCGGTCGAGCCGTCGGCGGCCTTCGACGATCTGTTCGCCGCGGCGAACACCGCGCAATATCCGGAGCAGTACCGCTACATGGCGTTTCGCCTCGCTCACTCCGAGGGCCGTACGCTGGCGCCGGTGATTTATCGCGACGGGGGTGCGGAAACCGCCGACCTTTATGCGCGGTTTTCCGATTTCCTCGCCGGCAAAAGCTCTTGAAGACAATGAGTTCATCTTGCAATTCATCTTGACGGCGGTGTGGACTGCGCGCTGGCCGCGAGGTCTGGAGATTTTTATGGCGGTTTATACCGATGTCGCGGCGGAAGACCTTGCCCGCTTCCTCGCCGGCTACGACGTCGGCGAGCTATTGTCCTATAAGGGCATCGCCGAAGGCGTCGAGAACTCGAATTTTCTGGTCCATACCAGCGCCGGCAATTTCATCCTGACGCTCTACGAGCGCCGCGTCGCCGAGCGCGACCTGCCGTTCTTCTTGGGCCTGATGGAGCACCTGGCCGGCCGCGGCATCACCTGCCCGCAGCCGGTGAAGACCAAAACCGGCAAGACGCTCGGCAAGCTTGCCGGCCGGCCGGCGGCCATGGTCACCTTTCTCGACGGCTTGTGGATCCGCCGGCCGAGTGCGGCGCACTGCGCGGCTCTGGGCGAAGCACTGGCGCGGCTGCATCTCGCCGGCAGCGATTTTGCCATGCGCCGCGACAACGCGCTGTCGGTCGCCGGCTGGCGCGCGCTTTACGACGGTTGCCGCGAGCGCGCCCACAAGGTCGAGCGCAATATCGATACGCTGGTTTCGGCCGAGCTCGACGTGCTCGAGCGCGACTGGCCGCATGGCCTGCCGCAGGGCGTCATCCACGCCGATCTGTTTCCCGACAACGTGTTTTTCCTCGGTGACCGGTTGTCCGGGCTGATCGATTTCTACTTCGCCTGCACCGACACGCTGGCCTACGACGTCGCCATCTGTCTCAACGCCTGGTGCTTTGAGAACGATCATTCCTACAACGTCACAAAAGGCCGCGCGCTGCTCGCGAGCTACGCCAAGACGCGGCCGTTTTCCGCGGAAGAATGGGAGAAGCTGCCGCTGCTCGCGCGCGGCGCCTCGGTGCGTTTTCTGCTCACCCGACTGGTCGACTGGCTCGACGTGCCGCCAGGCGCCATGGTGCGGCCGAAGGACCCGCGCGAATACGCGCGCAAGCTTCGCTTTCACCAGAAAGTCAAAAGCCCGCGCGATTACGGAGTGATCGCGCCGTGACCGCCGCATTGCCGCACGTCGTCATTCACACCGACGGTGCCTGCTCGGGCAATCCCGGCCCGGGCGGCTGGGGCGCTATCCTGTCTTTCGGCGATCACGAGAAAGAGCTCAAAGGCGGCGAAGTCAACACCACCAACAACCGCATGGAGCTGATGGCGGCGATCTCCGCCCTCGAGGCGCTGAAGAAGCCGTGCCGGGTCGATCTGCACACCGACAGCCAATATCTGCGCAATGGCATCATGACCTACATCAACAAGTGGAAGCAGAACGGCTGGCGCACCGCCGACAAGAAGCCGGTGAAGAATATCGATCTGTGGCAGCGCCTCGACGCGGCGCTCAAACCTCATCAGGTGCACTGGCACTGGGTCAAAGGCCATGCCGGCCACGCCATGAACGAGCGCGCCGACGTGCTGGCGCGCGAAGCGATTGCGGAGATTCGCGCGGCTGGAAGAGTCACGGCAAAACCATAGCCCGTCATTCCGGATGCGGCGCAGCCGCAATCCGGAATCCATAACCACGGTCCATGCAGGAATTGCTCTGACTGTGGTTATGGATTCCGGGTTCGCGGGCTTTCGCCCGCGCCCCGGAATGACGCGCTATATCGACTTCAGCAGATTATCGGCGCCGGAGATTTCGGCCTTGCCGGGCGCATCCTCGACGTTGAGCGCCTTCACCACGCCGTCGTCGACCACCATGGCATAGCGCTGCGAGCGCACGCCCAGCCCGCGCTCGGTCAGGTCCGCGGTCAGGCCGAGCGCCTTGGCCCAGTTGCCGCTGCCGTCGGCGAGAAACTCGATGGCGTCGCCGCCGGACGCCTTCTTCCAGGCGTCCATGACGAACACGTCGTTGACGCCGGTCACCGCGATGGTGTTGACGCCCTTGGCCTTGATGGCGGCCGCATTCTTCACGAAGCCCGGCAGGTGGTTCTTGTGGCAGGTCGGCGTGAACGCGCCCGGCACCGCGAACAGCACCACTTTCTTGCCTTTGAACAGTTCGTCCGTGGTCATCGGCTTGGGGCCGTCGCCGGTCATCACCGTGAAGGAGCCGTTGGGTACGCGGTCGCCGACTTTGATAGCCATGATCTCAATCCTCTTTGGGTGTTGGAACTTTGGGGGTTTATGGAAAGACGTTGCTCAGGGGCACAAATTAGCGCGGCAGGAGTGAACTAGTCGAGATGGATCGGAACCTCGATGGCGTCATCGCCGGATACCGCGGTGAAGGTCAAGGTGACATCCTTGGCGTTGGCGCCGGCCGGCAGCCCATCGAGATCGAAGCTAAAGCGCCGGTGCTCGCCGTCGGTCCCGCTCGGCTCCGGCAGCGGCAACGACCAGTCGGGCGTCGGCCCTTCGACAAAGAGATCGAGCGGCGCATCCCTGGGCGCGGCAACCTCGACGATGACGCGGTCGCGCTCGCCGCCCGGCTCGCGATGGGCCGAAATCACCGCGAGGCCCTTGCCGGCGCCGGGCGCAACGCGGCGCGGCACGCGCAGCTCTTCCTTTTCCAGCACCGTCTCTTCGGCGCCGTCGCCGGACAGCGTGAGTTCGAGCGTCGCTTCTGCCGGTACGCACAGATTTGCGCAGATGGCGAAGCCGAGCTTCAAATGCAGCGTCGAATGTTTGGCCGCGTCCTTTGGCACGATGCGCAGCGGCAGCACGACCCGGCCGACATAGCCGATCGAATTGCCGCCGGCGCCGTCGGGAAAGCGCTCCGGTGCCGGCCACTCGACGGTGACCGATTTGACGTTGTCGGAGCCGGCGAAATCAAACGTCGGCGGCACGCCCGAATCGCCAGGCTCGCGCCAATAGGTCTTCCAGCCGGCATCGAGCCGGATTTCCACGCCGGCGTGCAGATAGGTCGCATCGGCGGACTTCATCACCGAGCCGGCAATGAGTCGCGCCTGCGCATGCGGTTGCTTGTCCCAGGCTGACGCGTCCTGCGCGCGGGCGGTGGCCGGGCCGGCGAGAACGGCCAGCGTCATCGTCATAATCGTTAATTGCGGGGCGCCAAGCATGCCGCTGTCTAGGGCGAAACGCGCGTCCATGCCACTGACATGATTGTGACTATCGGCAAATTGCCGTGGTACGGCCGCAACGCCGCCATTGCGGCTGCCGCGAGGCATAAAAGGCAGTCATGAACTTTTGACCGCGCCATTCGTTTGCAAATGCGGAGTGATCGGCTAACCTTTCGGGCATGAAATTGCCACGTGGTAATGCGGGAAAGCGCGGGCGCGGTTATCTGGACGGCCAGATGCTGATCGCCATGCCGGCGATGCTGGACGAGCGCTTCGCGCGCTCGCTGATCTATGTTTGCGCGCATTCCTCCGAAGGCGCCATGGGCATCGTCGTCAACCATCCGGCGCCGAACATCAGTTTCTCCGATCTGTTGGTGAAGCTCGACGTCATTCCGGCGGCCGATCGCATCCAACTGCCGACGCGGGCCGGCGGCGTGAAGGTGATGCGCGGCGGGCCGGTCGAGACCGAGCGCGGTTTTGTGCTGCACTCCGCCGACTTTTTCATCGAGAACTCGACGCTGCCGATCGCGGAAGGGATATGCCTCACCGCCACCATCGACATCCTCAAGGCGATCGCGCGCGGCGACGGTCCGGCCAGCGCGATCCTGGCGCTCGGCTATGCCGGCTGGGCGCCCGGCCAACTCGAGACCGAGATCCAGGGCAACGGCTGGCTGCACTGCACCGCCGATTCCGAGCTGGTCTTCGGCCCCGACGTCGGCGGCAAATACGACAAGGCCTTGAAGAAGATCGGCATCGACCTCGGCATGCTGTCGAGCGAGGCGGGGCACGCGTAGCCGGGATCGGTAATCGGGTATCGGATATTAAGAATCGGGCATTCTTGATGCCTGCTTCCTGATCCTTGATTCCTGGCGTATCAGGAATCGGCAGGGACTTTCTTGATACCTGTTTCCTGATGCCTGATGCCTGGATCCGGCTGCAGCAATTCGCGCGCCTTCTCCGGCGTCATCGGCGCGCCGAACAGAAACCCTTGCGCGTATTCGCAGCCGAGCTGCGACAGCTCCACCGCGTCGGAATCGGTTTCGGCGCCTTCCGCCACCACGTCCATGCCGAGATCGTGGGCGAGCGACACGATCGAGCGCAGGATCACCGGGCGCGTGCCTTTCGCCGTGGTGCGCACGAACGACTGGTCGATCTTGATGGTGTCGAACGGAAAGCGCTGCAGATAAGACAGCGACGAATAGCCGGTGCCGAAATCGTCGAGCGCCAGTCCCGCGCCAAGCTCGCGAATTCGCGCCAGCATCTGGGCGGCATGCTCCGGATTTTCCATCACCACCGATTCGGTCAGCTCGAGCTTGAGCGTGCCGCGCGCCACCACCGAGCGCGTCAGCACCGAGCGCAGGTCCTGGATCAGATCATGGCGCAGCAATTGCCGCGACGAGACGTTGACGCTGACGAACAGCGGATTGCGCTGCCGCAAGGTGCGCTGCCAGGTGCTGAGCTGTTTGGCGGCGCGCTCCAGCACGAACAGCCCGAGCTCGACGATCAGCCCGGTCTCTTCGGCGATGGTGATGAATTCGGCGGGCGACATGCGGCCCAATTTCGGATGGTTCCAGCGCGCCAGTGCCTCGAAGCCGGCGACGGCGCGGTCCTCGAGCCGCACGATCGGCTGGTAAAGGATGGCGATCTCTTCCCGTTCGATGGCGCGGCGCAGATCGGATTCCAAGGTCAGCCGGTCGGTCTTGCGCGCGCGCATCGCCGGTTTGAATACTTCGATGCGGTCGCCGCCACCGCGCTTGGCGTGATACATCGCCAGCTCGGCGTCTTTCAGCACCTCTTCGCCGCGCTGCGGTTCGCTGTCGCCGAGCGTCATGCCGATCGAGCCGGTGACGAAAATCTCGCGGTCGTTAAACGTGATCGGCGCGCGCAAGGTGCGGCGGATGGTTTGCGCCACCGCTGTGACCTTCTCGGCGCCGCTCTCGGACAGCAGAATCAGCGCGAATTGGTCGCCGGAGAGTCGAGCGAGAGTGTCCTGCACCTTGATCACGCGGCTGAGCCGGCGCGCCAAGGTCAGCAGGATCGAGTCGCCGACCGCCATGCCGACGGAATCGTTGACCTGCTTGAAGCGATCGAGGTCGATTACCATCACGGTGGCTTTAAGCGCGCTGTCGGTCTTGGCGAAGCTGAGCACGGCGTCGAGCCGGTCGAGGAACAATTCGCGGTTCGGCAGGCCGGTGAGATTGTCGTGCACGGCATCGTGCAGCAGACGCTCCTCGGCAGTTTTGGCTTCGGTGACGTCGGTCAGCGTGCCGACCAGCCGGATGACCTCGCCGTCAGAGCCGACCACCGGACGTGCCCGCAGCGCAAGCCACAGATAATGTCCGTCGGCGGTGCGCAGGCGGAAATCCTGGGTGACCCTGCCGCGCCGTTGTTCGAGCACGTTATCGAGCGTGGCGCGGAAGCGGTCGCGATCGAGCGGGTGCAGCACGTCGAGCCATTTTGCCGCCGAGCCTTCCAGCGTTCCGACTTTCAGGCCGAGCGCGGTTTCGGTCTCCGGGCTGGTGAAAACCTTGTCGGCGGCGACGTCCCAATCCCAGATCATGTCGCCGGCGCCGGTAAGCGCCAGCGCGCGGCGCTCGACGTCGGAGACGATGCCCTGGGTGATGCCGCCGGCGAAGGCGTGCTGCATCACCGTAAAGCCGATCAGCATGACGATGAGGACGAGGCCGCCGAGCAGCGCCGGGCCGACGATATCGTTGGTGACGAGGCCCAGCACGGTCATCGCGGCGCCGATCACCCAGACCACCAACAGGAGCCAGGTCGGGATCAGCATCACCGCGCGGTCGTAGCCGTGGGTAGAGAGGTAAACCACCAGGATGAAGCCGAACACGGCGACCATGAACAGCGAGATGCGCGCGATGCCCGAGGCGATATCGGGAGAGAACAGCGCGATGCCGACCAGCGCGCCGAGGAAGGCGAGCCAGCCAACGGTGATGTGGGCATATCGGACATGCCAGCGGTTGAGGTTAAGGTAGGCGAACAGGAACACCAACAGCGTTGCCGCCAAAATCGCTTCGCCCGACGCACGCCAGATGCGCTCGGCGCCGGCCGACATGTCGAACACCTTGTTCCAGAAGCCGAAGTCGATGCCGATATAGACCAGCACCGCCCAGCCGAGCGCGGCCGCGGCGGGGAACATCACGCTGCCTTTGACGACGAACAAAATGGTGAGGAACAGCGCCAGCAAGCCGGCAATGCCGATGACGATGCCCTGGTAGAGCGTGAGCGAATTGACCTTGTCCTTGTAGGCGTCGGGTTCCCACAAATAGAGCTGCGGTATGTTCGGCGTGCGCAATTCGGCGACGAAGGTGATCACCGTGCCGGGATCGAGCGTGACGCGGAACACGTCGGCGTCGGCGCTGTCTTGCCGCTCCGGCGGATCGCCCGACGACGGCGTGATGTAGACGATGCGCGAGCGGCCGAGGTCGGGCCAGATCAATCCGGAGCCGACCATGCGGTAATGCGGCGCCACGATGAGGCGGTCGATCTGCTCGTCGCCGTTATTGGCGAGCGCGAACACCGCCCAGTTCTTGCCGGCTTCGCGGGCGCGCACCTCGATGCGCCGCACGATGGCGTCGGCGCCGGCCGCGGTCGAAACCTGGATGCGATCGCTTTCGGTGTGCTGCGGGTCGACGGCGTCGGTGAGATCGATGGCCGCTGCATCGGTACGCACGTTGACGGCCTCGACCGCGCGCGCGGCGGGAACGCCGGCAACGGTTAAGATCGCCAAAGCGACAAGGGAACCGCAGGCGCAAAACCTTGCGGCGCGCAAAAATGCCAAGAATTGCCCTCCGAGGCCGGCAGCCGGCGCCGATCGCGCCACCACGGTCACACGTCCCCCGGAACAATAGCGAACCGGCTTTGTGCCGAATTCGCGGCCGCTGGCTTCCCAAACGCGCCAAAACCCCTGCGCCATAAGGCCTTAGTAGCCCTTGCCACGGCGAAGGGCAAGGATATTGCCGTTTACTTTCAAAGGGTCAGGGCGAACTTGCCCGGGCGTTTTGCTGCCGGTTTGGCCATGTCGGCGTGTGACAAGCGCGCCCGAGGCCATTACCATTTGCGCCGTTCAAGGAAGCCAGCAATGCCTGGGATCGACCCGGACGATTTGCCGAAGAAAAAGATTACCCACGAGATGGGGCAGGAGCTTGCGTTGCTGTCGGTGGGCGAACTCGCCGAGCGGATCGCGTTGCTCAAGGACGAGATCGCGCGCCTCGAAGCGGAGATGAAGCGCAAGAACGCTTCGAAATCGGCGGCGGATACGTTCTTCAAAAAGTAGGTTCGCTTCAAAAAATAGCTTTCGAAATTTGGTTAACGGCCGGGAACCCGCGTATTTCAGGCCCAACTCATTTGGTTAACGACCGCCCGCCACACATCTCATATTAAGCTGTAGAAAGATTCGGTAAGTTTCTGCGATTCCTTAACCTTTCGTTAAGCTTTCTCGTTCATTACAGATATTGTCCATCTTCTGGACATCGAGTGGCTCCTGTCCACTCTGTTTGACGCCTCCCTGTTATCACCTTGAGCCGCCGGCAACGGCGGCTCTTTTTTTATACATTGGCGCTATCAGGGCATTCGGCGCGGCAACGCGG
>Ga0210398_10001928_pt1 | contig 20658 bp, 20 predicted proteins | sample IncBWC4OmetaG_FD_161047 | JGI IMG/M metagenome (GOLD analysis project Ga0210398, IMG submission 161047) | Forest soil microbial communities from Barre Woods Harvard Forest LTER site, Petersham, Massachusetts, United States - Inc-BW-C-4-O | ecosystem: Environmental > Terrestrial > Soil >...
GCGCTCCCCTGAAATTCACGTCAGTGATCCCGGGGGGCCGGCTGGAAATACCTTGTCCCGTGGCTGGCGCGCAGAATTTGTCGCACCGTGCAAATGCGCCCGGCAGCCGATCAACCTGACGCCTCGACAGTGCCTACCCCAAGTCCACAAGGTGGTCGAACAATGGTGGCCATTGCTGCAGCGCATGAGTTTCTTCCTGGCCGATACTGTTGAAAAAGTCGAAAATCGAAAAACTCCAAAAATCTCGCAAATGTTGATTTTTGGACAAGTTCGCCGCTGGGATGCTGCGTAGCGCCAATACGAAAGTCCGTGGTCGTTTTTCTGAGAAACGACGTGGTCTCTCACATCGTTGCGCACGAAACGCATCAGCGGCTCTGGAAAATTTCGTTCGCCACCCCCAAAAGACTTTTTCAACAGTATCGGCACTTAGCCGACGTGTCGTCGCATGTCTGCTGTTGGGGGATCAACGGACTTGGCTGGGACGCGGGTCGAAGTCTGAAAAATGACCCGAAGCGGGCCTTATAGCCCATCCAATTTCATCCCACGGACCGCTGTGTGAAGCAGATCATATTTGAGCGTGGAGAAAGCATCATAGAAGAAGCCGGGAAACTCCGACTTGATCTTGGCGCAGTCTAAAGTGAGGTTGACATGTCCAAGCACCCGCTCACGCCTCCCCCCGCAGTGCCTCCGCCCGCGAACGGCCTCGGCAGCAACTCCAACTACATTCTCACCAACCAGTGCAATCCTATTACCGGCCTTATCGTCACCATTGACGTTACCCAAGACATTGTTCTCCAGTTTTCGGGCAACGCCGAAGACCACAACGGGTATACCTTTCAGCTCAACTGCTACTCTCCTCCCGGCTTCACCGACGCTTGGCAGCAATACGTCTTCTCCTTGCTCGCTCCGATCTTTCCGCGCCCCGCTGGCCCCGCGCAGCTCTCCACCGGTGTCAACAACTGGCCGTCGCAAGGAGGAAACGCCCCCCTCATCAACGATTCCGACAGCCTCATGGAACTATCTGGGACTACAATTCCGGCAGGCTATCAGCTCCAGATTCAGCTCAAGAACGACGGCCAGAACAACATCGTTGGCGCTCACTGGATCGTCAACTACGTCGGCGTCCTCCCAACTCCCACGACACCGCTCACCGGCTACGTCACTGTCGACAGTGCTGGCAACACCGAGCCGCACATCAACTTCATTGGCATCGACGGCCACATCCACGAACGGACGCCGACCTCGACAAAATTCGACAACGACCTGTCGGTCCTCGCCGGCAGCAGCATCTTTCCTGCCGCCCACAGCGCGCTTGATGCCTATGCCGACCTTGACGGCGGACAGCACGTCAACTTCATCGGCACCGATGGCCATGTCCACGAGCTCTACATCGCCCAAGGCGGTCGCTGGATCGATAACGATCTCAACCAGCTTGCCAAAGGCTCACCGATCTTACCAATGCTCGGCTCTCCGCTCGACGGCTACGTCGACAACGACGGCGGACAACACGTCAACTTTATCGGCACCGACAGCCACGTCCACGAGCTCTTAATCGCCTCGGGCGGTCACTGGATAAACAACGATCTCATCAGCCTCTCCGGCAACGGCATAGCACCGCGCTTTGATAGCCCGATCGACGGCTACGTCGACAACAACAACGGACAGCACGTCAACTTCATTGGCACCGACGGCCACGTCCGGGAACTCTACATCAAACCCAAGGGGCAGTGGATCAACAACGACCTCATCATGCTCTCCGGCAACGGCGTCGCGCCCTCACGCACCAGCTCTCTCTGCGGCTACATGGCCCAGGACAACGGACAGCACGTCAACTTCATCGGCACCGATGGCCATGTCCGCGAGCTCTACAACCTTCACAGCAACCAGTGGCTCAACAATGATCTAACGGAGCTGGCGCAGCTCTCCGGCCCCAGCGTTTCACCCGCGCCCCATTCTGCGCTCTGCGGTTTCTGGGCGGATTATGTGGGTGGCGGCACGCAGCACGTCACCTTCACCGGCACGGACGGTCACGTCCACGACCTCTCCATCGCCCCCAAGGGGCAATGGGCCGACAGCGACCTTACCCAGCTGTCCGGCGCTGGCGCGACACCCACGCCCAACAGCGCGCTTTCGTCCTATGGGACGACCCACGACGAGTTTTTCGTCAACTTCATCGACGTCAATGACGGGCACCTCCACCAATTCGCCCTTGTCGCGCCCGCTCAGTGCATCGACAACGATGTAAACAACATTCCGCTCGCCAATTTTCTCAAATCTCCCATCGGCCTACCCGTCGCACCCATCAACGCTTTCGAGTTTAACCTTATAGGGCCCGGAAATAGTGCCCATGCAATTTTCTCCTCTGGCGCAGGCACCATCACCTATGCTGCCAGCGAACCGCTGACCGTGCTCGAATGCCTTCCTCCATGTGTGGGTACATCGCTCGTTTCCTCCGAGAAATCTAACAGCGTCTATGGCAGCCTTGATGCCGGCCCGAGCATCGTCATCACCCAGACCTTCTCGTTCGATCCCACCGAGCGCATTATTCACGCCAAGGGCCCCGAATCCCCAGGCCTCAAACTTCCTCTCATGGAAAGCAAACCGCGAAAATTGCAAGTTCAGCATCAAGCCTGAACGACCAGGCCCCTTTGCCTGCGTTTGTCGTAGTTCGTCCGGCTTCACTTCTAGGCCAGCAAGCGCCTCAGTAGGCGGACTCTTTCGCCTTAGGTAAAAACTGTTCAAAAGATCGGGCTTTTTCGCAACGCTGCTGATTTCGACCGGGCGGCGTGCGCCCTGGCATCCGCGCACGCGAGAGGAGGAAATGGCGATGAAATCCAATTGCAAAATTGCGATGGCTATAATTGTCGGCTTTGTTCTGGGCGGCGGCGCGGTTAGCGTCCTGCATGCGCAGGCCAAGCTACCGGCTTATGCGTTTGTGGAAATTGATGTCAAAGATCAGGATGGTTACACCAAGGACTTTCTGCCTAAGGCGCAAGCCAACATTAAAGAAGGCGGCGGTAAATACATCGCCGGCGGCTTTAACAAAGCGATCAGCATGAGTGGATCGCCTCCACCCGCTCGCGTGGTGCTCTTGCAATTCCCCGATATGGACACGCTGAAGGCATTCAATGTCAAACAGAGGCAGCTTGAGGCAGAGCTTGGCGACAAATACGCCAGCTTCCGCGGGGTCGCGATCGAGGGCGTCGAGCAGAAGTGATAATGCGGAAGGCAGCGGTGGGCTGCGCTGGCGGGCCGTCGTTAGTCGCCTCATGATTATTATTTGCGGCGGTGCTGTCTGGCACTTTTGCGACATGCCGAATGACGCCGCGGATGTCCGCTAGTCGGGGACGACCAAGAGAGCAGCGCGGGATCAAAGTGACGCGATTGATCCAACTGCGACATTGAGCTTGACCAACTGAGCGGTTGCACAAAACCCGTTCGGACCCCCGAATATCCAAGCCGGGCATGGTCGCGGCCTAGCACCTTGAAATGAAAAAGCCCGGGCTCAACGCCCGGGCTTTTCTGGAATACGCGAATGATCGATCAGGCCGCTGGCTTGAACAACTTCGACGCATTGGCCTTGATCGGCTCGGCGGTCTCAGCCGCGACCTTCTGGGACAGTTCGGCAAGTTCCTTGCTGTAGGCGGTAAGCGCCTCGAATTGCTTCTTGGCGTGAGCGGTCCACAGTTCCAGCGCCTCGGACGGCGTTTTGACGCCGATCAGGTCCTGCGCGAAGTCGAGCCTCGCGGTTGTGTTGGCCTTCATCATTTCCATCAGCTTGGCCGAATATTCGCTGGCACCCTTGCTGGCGCTGGCGAATACCGCCTCCATTGTGGAGTTGTGGCTCTCGGCGATGTCCTTGAGCTTGGCGTAGCTGTCACGCGCCTGCGAAACGCCCTTTTCGGCGAATGCGCGCATTTGCTCGGGAACTTCGAACGGGATGACGGAAGCGGAGAAAGGATCTGCTGGATTGGACATGGCATGCATTCCTTCGGGGAGTGAGAATGAGTGACCCCTTTGCGCGCCCGGCAATCGCCGGGAACGTCGATACGGATCACTTTGTCGGAAATGCCCTACGTCGGGCACCCGACAGATAGCTCTCTTATCATGGCAATTTTATGCAACCTGAAAGTGCGCGCGAGGCTTCGACCATCGCCCGCCTTGTTAATGAGTAATGTCGCCGATTGGGCACGAAGCTGACATGCCGCGATGTCCGACTTGAGTCCGCTTTCAGAGGTATAGCGGAAGTCGTATTTCAGGGCCGTCAGGTCGCCTTTTGACCAGGAACGGACCTTGGTAACCGTTCGTACGCCCGGCGTTTACGGTGGTTCTTGGGTTCTACTGCACCTTTTCCCAGATTAGGGTTTGAACGAACATTTTTCCCAATGTCTCCTGATTGCGAGATCGAGTTGGCTCTGTCACGTAAGTCAAGCGATCGCCATTCCGAGTAATGTGACGAACGACGGTAGTACCGCTCCGAGTTTCATCCCACGATATGTCAACGTGATGCTCAATTCGATCGCCGCCGTATGTGTAGGTGCCTCCGTAGGCCAGCATGCTGCGATATAGAGCGTCACGCTCTTCGATCGTTGTTTTGTAACGTCTGGGGGCTTAATTCTTCCATCATACGTAATCAGGACCAGCATACGGCCGTCCTTTCCGTAAATAATGTAGCCCTTCGGATGCTCTCCAAAAGCGCTCACAACGTCGCCTGTATCGAGAATTTTGTTCGTTGCGGTGATTAGCCTGTATGTTCCCCAAATTTCTTCGTCGCCAGCAAAAGCGTCGGACGTAACAAGGACCATCATCACGGCAATGCCAAGGATCGCGAACGCAAAACCATTTTTCATTTTGCACTCCATAGACCTCTGAAAATGCGCAGGCCCGCAGGTTCCGAATGTAGAGCCGAACGTTCAGAACTGCAAAGGCCCTTGGCATCCCGTATCGCCGTTGCGGCCGCTTCGCGCCGAACTGATTAAATGAGTGGGGCACTTCCGGTTGTGACTCTTTTCCGACCTGGTCGGTCTAACTGACGATGTCGGTTCGTGGGGGCAAAGCGGACCAACCACCGACATCGCGGAAACGACGCGAATGACCCAGTCCGGACATCGGGTTTTGTTGGCGATGTCCAACCAAGCCGGAGTTCGCAGCGGGGTTGAACCCTTGATCTGGATCAAGCCCATTCTGCTTGGCGGGGTCGCAGAATTGCAATTGCGATTGTTTAGCGCTGGAGCGGCGAAATGAGTATCCTTTGGACCATCATTATTGGTTTTATCGTTGGTGTAGTTGCCAAATTCATCATGCCCGGTGACAAGGCGGAGCCGAGGGGCTTTATCCTGACGACCATTCTGGGGATCGTCGGCGCCTTCGTTGCAACTTATCTCGGTCAGGCCGTTGGTTGGCACAAGGCGGGAGAATCCACCGGATTCATCGGCGGCGTGGTTGGCGCAATAATCCTGCTCTTCGTCTATGGCCTCATTATGGGACGCCAAGGGCGCGTCATCTGATGACGCCGCATCCAGTGGCATCTGGTTTGACCCATCGAGCATTTGCCAGGAGATCGACATGGAACAGATTCTGATCAATCTCGTCGCAGGCGCGATAGGCGGCGTTGGCGTCGGCAAATCGTCCTCCACATTTGATCTGGGCACGGCTGGAAATGAAATATCGTCTCGGGCCTGGTCGGAGGCGGGCTTCTGGGACAGGTCGCTACCCTCTTGCTGCCTTCCGTCTTGGCGGAGGCACAATCAGGAAACTTCAGTGTGAGCGGTGTTGTCTCGCAGGCGGCCGCCGGCGGCGCAGGCGGTGCCATACTGACCGCGATCATCGGCGCCATGAAGAACAGAGCGGCTGCGTGACTTTCAGCGCAGCAACAGTTTCGTAATGGCACCGGATGATCCACCTGCGGCGTCGGCCCGGTGGCGGGAGGCGAGGGTGTGCCATGACAGGTATTGCAGAATGGCTGGCATCCATCGGTTTGGCAGAGTACGCCGAGCGCTTCAACAACAACGCCATTGACCTCTCGGTCCTCCGCGATCTCACGGAGCAAGATCTCAAGGACCTTGGAGTCCTGCTTGGGCATCGCCGCAAGATGCTGCGCGCGATCGAAGAGCTTAAGGGGGATGTTTTACGAACATCCCAAGCGGGGACCACACCGGCACCCCGGGACGGCGCCGAGCGGCGTCAACTTACGGTCATGTTTTGCGATCTGGTGGGCTCGACGGCACTTTCGGCCCGTCTTGATCCGGAGGACTTACGCGTCGTAATCGGTGCCTATCTCGCTTGCGTGGCAGAAGTTATCGCCCAGAATGATGGCGTGATCGCGCGTTACATGGGGGACGGGGTACTCGCTTATTTCGGCTATCCGCAGGCGCACGAAGATGATGCCGAACAGGCGACACGCGCGGGATTGGCGATGGTCGATGCCGTGGCTAATCTCCAGACCGATATAGGAACCGAACTACAGGTTCGCGTTGGCATTGCTACCGGCATGGTAGTTGTCGGCGATTTGACCGGCGAAGGCACTGCTAAAGAGCAGGGGGTCATTGGCGAGACGCCGAATTTGGCTGCGCGCCTGCAGACGCTCGCGGAGTGCGGCACGGTTTTGATTTCCGAAAGTACGTACCGGCTCACGGATGGGCATTTCGAGCACCGCTATCTGGGTCCTGTCGCGCTTAAAGGATGGGCAGACCCAATCCCCGCGTGGCAGGTGCTGGGAGCAACCGGAGCGGAAAGTCGCTTCGAGGCGCAGCACAAGGCCAGATTGACACCGCTCGTCGGGCGTGACGAGGAGTTCGAGTTGCTGTTGCGTCGATGGCAGCATGCCAAGCGGGGTGAAGGTTGCGCGGTGGTGCTCACCGGACAGCCGGGTATCGGTAAGTCGCACATTGCCTTGGCGCTTGAAGAGCGGCTCCAATCCGAGCCCCACATCACGCTGCGCCATTTCTGCTCGGCGCACCATACCAACAGTGCGCTGTATCCATTCATCCGCCAACTCGAGCGGGCGGCCAGGTTCGAGCATGGCGACTCGCCTGCGGGGAGGTTCGCCAAGCTTGAGGCCCTACTCATGCGGTCCGGAGCCGACGCCGACCGTGTAGTTGCACCTCTGGCAAGCCTGCTGTCGCTACCTCTTGGCGACCGCTATCACGTGCCAGAGATGAGCCCACAGAAGCGCAAAGAGATGACATTGGCGGCACTTTTGGCTCAGTTCAGCGGCTTGGCGTCGCGGCGACCGGTATTCGTCATCTTTGACGATGTCCATTGGGCAGACCCGACCTCGCTGGAGCTACTCTCGATCGCTTTGGAACAAGTCCAGCGGCTTCCGGTCCTGCTGCTTATCACCGCGCGACCGGAGTTTACGCCGCCTTGGCCAGGTCATGCGCATGTGACGACGGTCTCACTCACGCGCCTGAACCGGAACGATGGGGCGGCAATAATCGACCGCATTACTGCCGGCAAAACGCTCCCAAAGGAGGTAATGAACCAGATCTTGGCCCGTACCGATGGCGTGCCCTTATTCGTCGAAGAACTCACCAAATCCGTGCTGGAAACCGGCCTCTTGGAGGAGCGGGATGACCACTATGTGCTCAGCCATCCGCTCCCTTCGATGGCGATTCCGTCGACATTGCACGCCTCGCTGATGGCGAGGCTCGACCGATTGGCGCCGGTAAGGGAGGTTGCTCAGATTGGCGCTGTTGTGGGCCGGGAGTTCTCTTACGAACTGCTGAGCACCGTAGCCGGGCTTTCAAAAGAGACACTTGAGGACGCGCTTGCTCAGTTGGTTAGGTCGGAGTTGGTTTTCTGCCGAGGCCAGCCACCCCAGGCGATCTATACATTCAAGCACGCACTTGTGCGGGACGCGGCCTACTCAGGACTTCTGAGAAGCCGACGCGCAGCACTACATGCCACGATTGCAGACGCCTTTGAGCAACGGTTCCCTGAGATGGTGGATGCCCAACCCGAAACACTCGCGCATCATCTCACGGAGGCCGGACTATTCGAAAAGGCGGAGATCTATTGGCTTCGGGCCGGCAAGATCGCAGCTATGCGCTCCGCCAACCTCGAGGCCATCGCACACCTGCAACAAGGTATCGAGGCTTCAAGCCATCTGCCCGACGGCAGCCGAAAGGACAGGTTGGAGCTGGACTTCCAATTCACCCTTGGGACCTGCTTGATCGCGACCCAAGGGCCGGCCTCAAATAGGTCGATGGCAACCTTCGCCCGCGCGCGTGAGTTGTGCGAGCGCATCGGAGGGCCCCCCGAGCAACTCCAGGTCATGTTTTGGCTGACCACTGCGAGCGTCATTCGCGGCGAGTTGCCGCTAGCCCAGGAGACGATTGCGGCTCTGCTTGATCTCGCCGACGCGCGTGGTGACCGACCAGCGTTGCTCAACGCGATGCGCGGTCAGGCTATGATTCGTCTCTTCATGGGACATCTCACTGGTGCCCACGAAGCGATTGGACGGGCCGTCGATGCGTTCGACGCAAGCAATGAGGCGGACAGATTGGCGGCGCGTGCCGCCGGCCAGGATGCTGGCGTGGCCGACCTGGCCCTGCTGTCGTGGGCGCTCTGGCTGCTCGGCCAGGCCGATACCGCAATGACACGAATAGGCGGCGCCATTCAACGCGCTGACACCATCAATCATCCGCATTCGCAGGCCTATGCCTGTTATTATGCGTCTATTCTGCACGCTCTTCGCGGCGAGCTAGAGGCTGCGCAACGCTATGCCGAACGCTGTATCGCCTTGTCGGAGGAACACGGATTCCGGCAATGGCGCGGCTTGGCGCACGCCATTCGAGGCATATGCGTAACCTCGCTCGACCCTTCATCCAGCGCACTCGAGGAGATCCGCCTTGCATTGGACGAATATCGGGGGGCAGGTTATCAGCTTGGCATCACGGCGCTATACGTCCTCTTGTGTCCGGCTTTCCTGTCCAGTCACAATTGGGAGGCCGCGCTGGAGCTGATCGAAGAGGGCCTTGCGACGGCCGGTCGCAACAGCGAGCGGATCTTCGAGGCCGAATTATACAGACTTAAGGCGCGCGCGCTGCTCGTCCGTGGCGCGCCGGATGCCAAGGCTGAGGCGCAGTCGCTGCTCGACCAGGCATTGAATACAGCTCGAAGCCAGCACGCAAAAGCACTTGAACTTCGAGCTGCGTCGGACACTGCCCAGTTGTGGATCGATCAAGGCAGACGCGAGGACGCCCTCGGGCTGCTCGCGTCTGTCTACGCCTCGTTCAGCGAAGGCTTTGATACGCCGGACCTTAAGCAGGCCAAGGCTTTGCTCGGATAAGGCTTTGCTCGGATAGTTGCGATAAGCGCGTACTACAGTTGGTTTGTATTGGCGCCAGACTGGCCGAGTAGGCGATAGATTTCCTTCACATCGGCGTTGCTCATTGCGAAAGCGGGATATGGCATCGAGCCGTTCGAATATTTCCCCTTGTCGTTCGGCTTGACATGGGCTCCGGTCTTGGCGTTGACCCGCCAATCCATCTTCTTCAAGTACGTCGTGTACGCCTTCGGATCGGCATCGCCCTTAACCTTTGCGATCGCTTTTGCCAGTCGATCCCTATCGAGATGCTGTCCTTCGCTCTCGTCTTTCCTCTCGTTTATGAATAGGACTGTGTTGTCAGCTGCAGTCGTCGTAGCCGCAGCTTCATATGCAGCGATTGCTTTCTCTGCCGCGGCCCTCCCAAGCCTTCGCCCTTGATCCAGATTGCTGTGATTCCATTTGAAATCGATGTGGGCGGGTACGTGAATCTCGACTACCGTACCTTTCCAATTGTTCTCCTCTTTCAGATGGTACTTAAAGAGCTTGACGTCGTCTTCGCCCACCGTCGCCGCAAACAATTGGCAGAGATTCGCCAGGGCATCGTGAAGGTTCTTCGGCTTGCGAATTTGCTTCGAGTCGACAATCCGGCTCACCCATATTTCGTCGATTTCATGCCCGTGGTTCTCGATTAAGGTCTGAAAATTGACGGTATCGACCAGCGCTCCTTCGCAATAGGTGTCGCCATCTATCTTTACCGTTTCTTCGACGAAAGGAAGTGCCGAACACGCGCACAAAGTCGATGCGTTGATAGCGCCTTGATATGCTTTTTCGCCTGTCCGACGATTGGAGAAAAGCGCAAGCTTCTGTTTATCCAGATTCCAGGCATTGTGAAAAATGAAAGGCTTGTCGTCTTCGTTTTCCTCCGGAAATAGCCGCTCGAACTTTATACTCTTCATAAAAGCGCTATTCGGATAGTTGATCCTGGACAGGCCGGTGACATTGGACAAGTACAATAGCGACGTCAGGTAACGCACGAAGGGATTCGGTGCCATCGCTTGATTGAGAATCCAACCATTAATGTCTCCCTCGTCCAACTTTTCGAAGTTCGGCTTTTTCTTCTCGCCTATGTGATTAAAGAAGAGCGACATCGACTCCTGAAATGAATCCATCATTTTGTATGGGTCCCATACAAAATCCTTGTAGTTGTCGGAGTCGCCGATGAATTTGCTCAAGGCCTTCGTGTTGGCCCGCCAGTCGGGCCCAAACACCCTATTGATCGGAAAGCGTTCATAGCTTTCATCGTCTCGAAACACACCGTTTTTGAAGAACTGATAGGTCTGTTCGGGCCTGTCTTTATCTTTTACTTCTTGTTTGTCGAACTGATTATAAACGATCCCGACCCAAGCGCCGATGCAGGACAATGCCCAGATATCAAACTTTTTATCAGCGGCGGCCAGCGCGTCGAGAACCCCAATGTGCAGCCCTGCTGCCGGACCACCACCGCCAAGCGTGATTGCTCTCCTTACCATTGGATCCCTCCGTTTAGATCGAGTACTTCAGTGTGAACAAGCCCCCCAAAGCGGGGGGTCTGGTTGCCAGGAATGGTAGTCGTCGCAGCAGGCGAGCCAATTGGGGGTGTGCCTTGTTGCGTCTGCTGCGCGAATGCCGGCGCCGAGAGGGCAGGGGCAGAGATCAGCGCAACAAAGGCTTTGCGAATAATCATTGCAAAATCCTCGCAGTACGCACAGGCAATTCCACCCAAGGTCGCATCCAGCGGTTGGGTGTTGATTTAGATCAAAACGGGCCACCGCGATCTATCCGTTATCCAAAAAGCCAGCGCCGGAACGACAGGGCGGTGCAGCAGCTTGTCGTAAGCGAGATATCCAAGACGGCGTGGGGCAAGCATCACTCCGAGCGGTTCACTGCGGCTATAAGCCCTAAATCCAAAAAATGGCGGCCCCGAATGAACCGGAGCCGCCTGTTGGTCGTCAGTTACCGTGTTATCTGGAGCAAAAATGAGAGCGACTTCGGGCGCTTTTTTTGGCGTCTGTGAGATGGTTCATATAAGGGGCGCGCGGGCGTAGCTAGTAATGCCTCACCGGACATTTCCTCTCCGGGACTGTCTAGGCAAAGCCGCCTGGATTGGTCTGGCGCTGCTGGTTTTAGGCCAGCTCGACTTCGAGCTTTCACGGTCATGCACCTCTGCTGGCCGAAAAAGAAGCGTTGAAGGGAAAGTGGACTGCGTGCCGTTGGAGCGGACGCAATGAAGCACTGCCAGCATTGATGTCTGAGTTTGGCACGTTTGAGACATGCCCACGGCCCCTGCGCATGCAAAAAGGTAACGGAAAGGGAGCATCAAATGATCATCAAACGCAGCGTCCCATGGCATGCCCGCTCGACCCTCAGCAGGTCGGCCCACGTCATCGCACGGATCGGACTCGCTTTGACCGGGACCGCCTGTGGGCTGTTCGTTGCCGAGGTAAGCGCCCGCAACATCGACCTGGTTTCGGTTGAAGCCACGCTCGCCATGATGCTTTACGGGGCCGTCGGCTTCTATCTCGGGATCGATCTGCCCCAGGCTCCTCCCGATCACCACATGCACCTGCCGCCATGGCGCGGGCTGGGCACCAGTGCGGATATGTTGGAGCTGTTAACTGCGGCCGGCATCTTCCTCACCGCGGTGGCGGCGGTGGTGTCCATCTCCAGTATCGTTTTAGGTGAAACCGTGGAAGCCAGCACGGCTGGCATCATATGTTTGAGTTGGGCAATCGGCGCTACCATGCAGATCGCCGCCGGCGTCATCGCGCGAATAAAGTTAGCCCGTGCCGTGAAAACGGCGACGCTCGCGCTCTTCTTCCGGTGAAAGGTCAGGATAATCTGCTAAGGGAGTTCGAACATGCCGCTCTATATGTATCAGGCAGCCTACACAGCAGAATCATGGGCAGCGCAAATGAAGAATCCGCAAAACCGCGTTGAATCCGTTGGACGGCAGGTGACTGAGGCCGTCGGAGGCAAAATGATCGGTGGTTGGTACTGCTTGGGCGATTATGACGCTATTCTGATCGCGGACGTGCCGAACATCGAGAGCATGGCTGCCATCGCCGTAGCGATTGCGGCGGGCGGCGCAATCAAGTCCAGCCAAACCACTGCATTGATGACCGGGGCGGAACTTGTGGCGGCCCTGAAGAAGTCGGAGTCTGTCGTCAAAGGTTATAAGCCCGCCCGATAGAAATCGTCGGGCTTCGATTTAGCCGCATCGGGGTCGGTCCAGTCGGCCTTTCGGCGCCGTCATTTAGAAGGTGCGATGTCTCTTCATTGGCCCAAAGCCGACGTCTTCGATCTGTCGGTGAAGGTCCGCTTTTGAGGTTGAAGCGGACGAGGACAGGGCTGTTCGAACCTCGGCTAAACCGCCCAACAAGCGTGTAAGAAATTGACGCTTACAGCCGCGAAAATTCCCTGTTATCCGCTTAGAATTCCCTATTCTTCGGAAAAATTTCCCTGATAGTTTGCTTAGGGAATTCGTTGAAAAGTCCCTGCGGCAAAGCGGTTTCCTGCTCTAACATCGTCGCCTTGAGGCCCGAAATCGTGATTTTCCCCGTAAAATTCCCTGTTTGCAGGGAATTTGGCTGGAGACCGGTGCGATCTGCACTGCGTCGCCAGCCAGGCATTCCAGCGTCCGGCAAGGCGTCCTGGGAAACGCGAGATTGGGCTGGAAATCCCAGCTTTTCGCGCTCTCGTTTTCGTTTCCAGACTCCCAGTTCTCTGATTTTGGAGCGCCAACCGCCAAAAGTCTCCGGCCATCTGCGCGAATATTCCCGTTTTGCGGAGACTACGGTCGAAAGCACTGAGTCGGACTCATCCGTTCAATCGTTCATTTTAAGAAAAACAATCCGTTGGAACGACTATACGAGGGTCGATAGCCTTCATTTCGAGCGTTTGGATCGTCAAGGCTGGAAGGTCCCCGCCCAGGAGATTGCGGATGGCCAGGATAAATCGGCTCTTGATTGCTTTGCTTGGCATTGCCGTATTGGCGTGCCCGGTTGTCTTTGCACTCCGTCATGCCCGCGCTCAGACCCCGGCGCCGGGTTCGCCCACCTCGGCAGCATCCGCTTCCACGATTCCGGTCGAGACGTCCTGGGTCGTTCCTGATATCGACAAACTCGCAGACGACGATTGGGGTCGGACGGTGCGGTATGGCAGAGACCTCGTCGCCAAGACAGCGTCGTTGATCGGCCCCGAAGTCTCCGACCCGGCTCACCGTTTCGCAGGTAACAACCTGAATTGCCAAAGCTGTCACCTTGAGGCGGGCACGAAGGAGTTAGGCCTGCCGTTTGTCGGTGTCTATGCCGACTTCCCGAACTACCGCGCTCGCTCAGGCGCGGTTGGAACGGTCGAAGACCGCATCCAGGGTTGCATGGTTCGCAGCATGAACGGCAAGCCGCTTCCCGCCGACAGCCGGGAAATGACGGCGATCGTGGCCTATCTGAAATTTCTCTCGAGCGGCCGCCCTGTTGGCGCGCCGACGCATGGACGTGGTCCCGGACGGATGCCGGAACTGACACGCGCCGCTGACCCGGCGCACGGCGAGGCCGTCTACGCTCAGAACTGCGCGGCGTGTCATGGCGATCAGGGGCAAGGTCAGCGCGCAGGCGCCCTGGGAGACGCGCAGGGTTATGCGATACCCCCACTTTGGGGGCCCGACAGCTTCAACGACGGCGCGGGGATGACCCGGCTGATCAATGCCGCAAACTTCGTCCACAACAACATGCCGAACGGTGTGACCTGGCAGGCACCGGCACTGTCGACGGAAGATGCATGGGATGTAGCGGCCTTCGTCGATTCACAGCCGCGGCCTCACAAGGCGCAGCTTGATCGCGATTTTCCGAACAGGCTCCAGAAGCCCGTTGACGCGCCCTACGGGCCCTACGCCGATGGTCTCGACCCCACACAGCACAAACTCGGCCCGTTCCAACCTATTCGTGACGCAATCAAGGAGTTGGCAGTTCGCCCATCGCAGGCTCCGCCGAAGACGGATCATCCATGATCGTCCGAAATGTCCCACGAGACGACGTGACGTGAATAAGTTGCGGTACGAACGGATTGTGGATCGAACAGCTAATGAAAGAGAGTATCCATGAGTGACTCACCTGACCGAAGGATCGTCATGCAGACGTTCGGTGTCGCGCTTGCCGCCGGCGCTGCCGATCTTCTATCGAACAAAGCACAGGCAGCGCCCGGCCCGGGTGACCAGCTTGTACCGCACGGGGCCGCGGCGTTGGCAGATCTTACGAAGCGCCTTTCCGAAGCCCCGCGCCGACGGAATTTCAAGACCGTTCCGATGATCCTGAACAACCCGGACCAATGGGATCACGAGGCGTTGTCCGAAGTGCTGGCCTACAAGCCGGCCGCAAAGCAGGCCTGGGACAACACCGAGATCGGGGGCCCATGGCTCAATGTGATGCGGAACTCGATCAACGCGCAAGTCTGGTCATTCCGCCATCAGGACTTTCTTGTTGTGTCGGCAACGCACGGATCGGCGCAATTTGCACTGTACGATCAGGAGATGTGGGACAAATACAGCCTCGCCAAGCTCGCCGGCAAAGGATTCGAGACGAATACACTTATCGTCGAACGTGGGGCGGCCAAGGCCGATCCTCAAAACTACGAAGACCCGGCAGGTGTTTTCTCCCCGGCCAACAGTTCAATTCCCGCTCTTCAGAAGCGCGGTGCCGTATTCATGTCGTGTCACAATGCGATCTGGGAGCAAGCTTCCAAACTCATTGAAGCGGGCACCAATCCTGACAAACTTGCCGTCGACGCGCTCGCGGCGGAGCTCACCAACCATCTGATACCAGGTGTTGTGCTGATACCCGGTGCGGTTGGGACCCTTCCCGAACTACAACACGCAGGATTCGCCTATGCGCGGTAGTGTACCTCCGCTCATCGGTGCGGCGCGCACGTTGCTGGCCAGCGTCATCTTTCTGATGGCTGCTCAATCGGCCATGGCCCAACGACTCGCGCCGGAGCCCAACATCTTTCCGCCCTGGCAGCACGGCGCAAACAATGATGCGGTCGACCGCGGCGTCGACTTCACTGTTCCACAAATCGACGATCTTGCTGACTTCCATGGCGACCTATCGGATCCGAAGCTCGTCCTCTATGTCGGTGGAAACTACTTCTTCGCGATGGCGCCGCTGGTGCAGACGTTCGAGGCCAGTCATCCCGACTTCAAGGGACGCATCTATTGGGAGACGATCCCGCCAGGCTTGCTGGTGGAGCAAATCAAGGCCGGCGGGCGCATCACCTCCGGCAACATGACCTGGACAGCGAAGGCCGACGCCTATTTCGCTGGTCTGCGGGCCGTGAATGCACTGATTGCTGAGGGGCTGCTGACTGGCCCCGCCGTGCCCTATGTTACCAACAAGCTCGCCATCATGGTGCAAAAGGGCAATCCGAAGCAGATCGCGACGCTCGCCGATCTCGCACGACCCGACCTGCGTCTCGCCATGCCCAATCCCGCATTCGAGGGCGTCGCTCAGCAGATCAAGGCGTCCCTCGGCAAAGCTGGTGGCGAGGCGCTGACCAAGGCCGTCTACGAGACCAAAGTCGCCGAGGGCAGCGCCATGCTGACGCGTATTCACCACCGGCAGACACCGCTCTTTCTCATGCAGGACAAGGTCGACGCCGGCGTGACTTGGCAATCGGAAGCGATCTTTCAGGAGCAGGTTGGCAACCCGATTTCTCATATTGACATACCCGACACTCAGAACACGACAGCGATCTATGCTGGGGCGGAAGTCGCGGGCGCCGCGCACCCGCAAGCAGCACGGGCCTGGCTCGATTTCATTCGTTCTCCGGAAGCATTGGCCATCTTTGAAAGGTACGGCTTCAAACCTTACGACGCGGCAAAGCCGGGAGCTGATTGAGCTGGAGCATCCGCGCTCGTCTGGCGGCTTCGCTCATGGACGGCGTCTTGGCGATCTTCGCCAAAACGTGAGGGCGGTCTCGCTTTCTCAATCGCCTAAGGTAAGCGGCGCTACACGTGAAGCCGCACTAGATATCCGCCGCGACGCTTTTGTTGGAACGGGTTGCGCGCCGCGATGAGGATTGTGGTAACTCGCCTATGACGTCGAGCCCGGCCAGAAAGTCTGCACCCGCACGCATCACATGCTCGGCGGCCAGTTCCGCAGCCGCCCGTTCGTCGCCATCAATGATGGCGCGCAGGATTTGCGCATGTTCATTCCAGGATCGCGACTGCCGCGTGGGAGACATCGGCGCGAACAGCATGGCGGTGCGGTCGCGTAGCTTCTGCAGCAATTCGCCAAGCACTCTGTTCTGGCCCGCGGCGGCCAGCGCGTCGTGGAATTGCTGGTTCAACTGAAACAGTTGATCGAAACGGCCGGCCGTGACCGCCGCGGTTCCCTTTTTCAGGACGGCATCGATGCGCTTGATCAATTCCTTGTCGTGGCGCCGCGCGGCAAGCCGAGCATTTTGTCCTTCCAGGAGTGCACGCACCTCGATGGTTTCTCGCGCTTCCTGATCGGACATCACCGCAACCGAAGCGCCGCGGCGGGCGGCAACATCGACCAACCCCTCGGAAGCCAGCACGCGGATGGCTTCACGCACAGGATTGCGCGAGACGCCAAGTTCGTCGGCAAGCTTTCCTTCTACAAGGCGATCGCCGGCCTTAAGGCGGCCGGTCAGGATGGCCTGGCGCAGCTCGGCAATGACCTGCCCATGCAACGAAGCATGCTCCTCACCAAGCCGGCGCTTGAACGATCCAGAACCAACAGCCATGAGTAGTCGCCTGCTTTACGTGATTGCACCGTGAAAACGTCTTGAATCCATCCAGCGCAACGAATCAGAAGTAGCGATCGGTGACCATATTACAAGCTTTGCTGCCCCACTGCACCGAGGCGACCGGCCTTGACCGTTTTGCCGTCAACTGCAGTCGCACCGCTGCGAGAGGGGCGTCCGGTCAGAGCTTACGAACCGGTCTGGCCATCGACCGCTGAAGCCGTCGTCGCCGCCGCGCCTTCGGTGCTCCGCTGCGAATTGGTGCCGCGTTCCGACAAGGGTATCCAGGTTACTCCGACATCACCGTTCAAAAAGGTCTGGCACGCCATCCGATAGCCCTGTCGGAAATCCTCCTCAGTCAGATGCTTGCGTTCCTTCGGCTTGATCGCATCGGTGTTCTCGAGCCCGCTTTCGATCCGGCAGCGGCAGGTGCCGCACAGTCCCCCGCCGCATTTGAACGGAATGCCCCCTTGTTCGCGCAGCGAGACGCGCAGCAGATTGCTGTTCTCCGGCGCTTCGACCGTCTTGCTGTTATTCGTGATGAAGGTGACCTTGATCATCGTTCGCTCGGCCGAGGCATCACGCAGCTGCCGCAGTAGCCGTCTTGCGCAAGCTCGTCTCCATGTGACCGAAGGTCGTCAGATGCTTGAGCTCCTGGAAGGCGCGATCGCGTGAGTCGAATTTTTCCAGGAACTTGCATGGCACGTTGTTGACGATCTCGCTGACCTCCTCGACCACCCGGATGCGGGTATCGTCTTTGACGAGTTCGGCGATGACGAAGTGCGCCTTTTTCTGGCCGTAGAACAGATAGTCGTAGGCCTCGAGCGGCTTCAGGCCTTCGGTGACCTCAGTCCTGAATTGGCCGGGCTTGCTGGTCAGGATCACATACATGGCACCCTCGCTGTCGGCTTCAATGAAGCGGCCGTTACGGCTGTTGGCTTGTCGACGCTTCGGCCTTCAACGGCTGGAGCGGCTCCTTGTCCTGCTCGAGCTCGATGTCATGGTTGAGCCAAAGCTGGCAGATCAGGCGATAGCCTTCTTCGAGATGCGGGCCCAACCTTTGCTTTTCCTTCCAGTTCGGCTCGGGCAGATGCTCGGCGCCCTTCAGCACACGGCAGGCGCACTTGGCGCATTTTCCCATCCCGCAGCCATAGCGCAGATGCGGGTAGGGAAACTGCCTGACGCCCGCCTTCACGACGAGATTGCTGTTGCCGGCAACCTCGCCCCGATGGGTCTGGCCCTCGCGATGCAGGATGACGAGTGGCACCGTGTCACGCCACCTTGCGCTCGGTCATTTCGAGCTGCTCGATCGGAACTTCCTTGGCGACGTAGTCCCAGTACAGCGCGGTGGTGTAGAGCAGCCGCATTTGCGCGCCGACCTCGCAGATCTTCAGGCAGCGTTGCTGCAGTTCGACCGTGTTGGCGTGCTCAAGCACGATCTGATAGCCGCGTTCGCCATGAATTTCGTCCGAGACGATATGGAGATCGAAGAACTCCACCTCTTCGTCGGTGAACTCATACTTGTCGCGGAGCGTCGGGGTCTGCCGACGATAGATCGACGGCACCTGCGATTCCAGGCCGACGACGAGGGCCGCCACGGCGACGATCGGATCCTCGCGCATCGCCACCGCATAGCACCAGCTTTGCAAGCCGCGGGTGGTCGGCGACATATTGTCTGGATCGATGACGCGCTCACGCGTGGTGCCACAGGCCTCGGCGAAGCGGATCAGAAGGTCGGTATGGCGATCGCCGCCGATCTCCTCCTCATACATATTGGCGAGCAGAAAATCCTTCGCTTCCGTGTAACGGTCGGGCATGCGGGCATAGACGTAAGCAAGATAGTCCGCGAACGGGCCGACATAGTGAAAGTGGTTCTCCGCCCAGCGCGCCAGATGCGCGCGGCTGAGCTTGCCGCTAGCCCAGGCGACGCTGAACGGCGCCTTGTTGGCGCTCTTACCCTTGATGGCGTTCTCGAGCGCGCTGCGAAAATCCACGTGGTTCATCAATTCGGGCATCGTCGGCACTCCCTCGGGCCAGGTCGTGAGGATCGCGGGAAGCGATCAGGTTGCATTTTATTTAGTATATAGTATACAATTTAGATCCGTGTCAATGTGGCCTAGAAGTCGTTGAAAATAGCTGAGTGAGCGTCAATCAGGGGAACGGTCGGCCATTACGGGCTGGCCGAAAGAAGACCTTTGTATACAGATCAAGCGGGCGGCGCCGAATGACTCACCCTATCGTAATAACGGCTGCTCATTGGGCTTATGTGGCCGGCATTGTAGCGGTTGTCTTGACCATGGTGCTGCGCGCCAACGTCGTGCTGCCTTCGATCGTCGCGACCTTCGTCGTCACGCTGACCTGGACGGGAAGTCCGGTTGGCGCCGTCTCGAGCATTTTCAACGCGAGCTTCGTCGCCGCCAAGGAGCTGTTCAACATTTTCCTGGTGATCGCCCTGATCACCGCGCTGTTGAACGCCTTGAAGGCGCTGCGCTCCGACGTGCTGATGGTACAGCCGTTCCGCGCGATCATGGGCAATGGCCATCAGGCCTTCTTCATCCTCGCTGCGGTTACCTACGTCATCTCGCTGTTCTTCTGGCCGACGCCGGCCGTCCCGCTGGTCTCGGCCGTGCTGTTGCCGGCTGCGATTGCGGTGGGGCTCTCGCCGCTGGCAGGCGCGATGGCGATTGCCATTGCGGGCCAGGGCATGGCGCTTTCCTCGGATTACGTGATCGGCGTCGCGCCCGCCATCAGCGCCAAGGCGGCCGGAGCGGCCGTGAGCGCAGCGGCCGTTGCCGATCGTGCGCTCGCGCTCTCGCTGATCGCCGGCGCGGTGGCGTTGCTGCTCGCCTATATCTCAATCCGTAACCGCAAGCTGATCCAGCCGGGAAGCGAAGCGCTGCTCGAGCAATGGCAGCGGCAGTCCGGCAATGGAGACGCCAAGCGGCTGGAGCCTCAGGGCACGTTCGACAAGGCCGAGATTGCGCGCGGTACGAGTTACGAGGAGCCGCTCGTGATCGACGAAAAGCTGCGCCACCACTTGCCGCTGATCGAAAAACGCCGCGCCGGTTGGTCCAAGCTATTCGCCATTCTGACACCGCTCGGCTTTGCCGCGGTGATCGCTGTGATGGTGCTGCCGAAGCTCGGGCTTCGGGGTATTTTTCCCGAACTGAAGGGCGGCGATGCTGCCGCGCTCGTCGGCGGCATGGGCGCGGTGTTGATGATCCTGGCGACGATCGCAGCCGAGGGCCCCCGCAAGAGCCTCGACGTCTGCGCCGATCACATCACCGATGGTTTTGTCTTCGCGTTTAAAGCCATGGGATCGGTGCTGCCGATCGCGGGCTTCTTCTTCCTGGGCGCGGGCGGCGATCTTGCCGCCGGGATCCTGAACGTGCCGGCGGACCAGGCTCCGCCGCTGTTGTTCGACCTCGTTCAGACCGCGCAAGCGTTCATCCCGCGCAACCATTACCTGGTTGCATTCGGCGTGCTCCTGGTCGGCATGATCACGGGCATCGATGGTTCGGGCTTCGCCGGCCTGCCGCTAACTGGTTCGCTCTCGGGTGCGCTCGGGCCTGCCGTCGGTCTCGATGTCG
>Ga0210398_10001929_pt1 | contig 20652 bp, 22 predicted proteins | sample IncBWC4OmetaG_FD_161047 | JGI IMG/M metagenome (GOLD analysis project Ga0210398, IMG submission 161047) | Forest soil microbial communities from Barre Woods Harvard Forest LTER site, Petersham, Massachusetts, United States - Inc-BW-C-4-O | ecosystem: Environmental > Terrestrial > Soil >...
CTGGGCGCCCGCGGCATGAATCAACCCGCGGCGCGCTCGTCGGGTCGCGGTTTAGGGGTCATGCGGCAGCGCGGGCACGGCGAGGTAGGCGAGGCGCTTCATCTCCTTGCGGCCGCGGGCAACCGAATCGAGGATGACGCCGCAGGCGAAGGACAAAAAGCTGAGCAATACGAGGCCGGTCGCCAGGATCGCGGTCGGAAACCGCGGCACCAGACCGGTGCGCATGAACTCGAGGACGACCGGGACCCCGAGGATCAGCGCCGCCAGCAGAAACAGAAATCCGAAGACACCAAAAAAGCCGACCGGACGCTGCTCCTTCACGAGGAGCGCGATCATGCGCAGGATGCGCAGTCCATCGGCGATCGTCCGCAGCTTCGACGCCGAACCCTCGGGTCTTTCTCGGTAGCGCGTGCGCAGCTCGGCGATCGGCATGTGCAATTCGAGCGCATGCACCGTGAACTCCGTTTCCGTCTCAAAGCCGATTGCGAGCGCCGGGAGAGACTTGACAAAGCGCCGGCTGAAAACCCGGTAGCCGGACAGCATGTCGCTGACGCGGTTCCCGAAAATACGGGTCACGAGACCCGTCAACAGGACGTTGCCGAACCGATGCCCGCGCCGATATGCGCTGTGCATCGTGGCATCCCGGACCCCTGTGACCATGTCGAGCCCGTCGCGCGCGAGCAGTTGGACCATCGTCGGCGCCGCTGCCGGATCATACGTGTCGTCGCCGTCAACCAGCACATAAATGTCCGCTTCGACATCGGCGAACAGGCGTCGGACCGCGTGTCCCTTGCCTTGCAACGGCTCGCTGAGGACAAGCGCCCCGGCCGCTTGCGCTATTGCTTTCGTCCCGTCCGTCGAATTGTTGTCGCACACGTAGATCCTGGCATTGGGCAAATGCCCGGCAAAATCGTTTATCACCGTACCAATAGCCGCCGCCTCATTGTGGCAGGGAATGAGCACCGCCACCTGCCGCGGACGCGGCAGCAACTGAATGTCACGAGCCGGCCGTGCGGCAATCTCGTCATTTCGCAGCGAAGACATAGACGATACCGTTGGCGTCCATCGGGGCGGCGAAAAGGTAGCGGATGATTAGCGGCATATCAAATAAAGCGGCCGGCGGACCGGTAATGCCGGGCTGGCATGTCCTCCGTCTTGTGGCACGGTAGCCGGACGGCCGGCGGCTTGCCTGCCGACCGATGCGCGCCGCATCTCCGGAGATGCCTTTCGGCTCCCGGAAGGCATGGTTCGCCGGTGAAACGTCTGCATCGCCTCGCTGATTCGTTGCGGCGCACCGGGTCCGTCGTTAACCCCGGGGTGGCATGTTGGGGCGCGATCCCTCGGCCTACAATTGCCGAGGTCGCCGGCCACCCGGCCGGGCCCGCGCCTTGACCAGAGAACGACAGAACAAACCACCGCCGAGGCGCGCGTTTCGAGCCGCCGTCCGACGTGCGTTGCGCTTCGTCGTGCGAAAATGCTGTCAGTTCGGTGTCGCCGGGTTCTCCGTCGCGTGCTACTACCTCTTTGAACTGCGCCGACAGAGATCGGGCATCGGTCTACGCCTGCTTTCGGGGTCATTCGAGCCAAGCGGCCTGTGGTGTATCTTCGCGATCCATCAAGAACACGCGGTCTCTCAAAATCTGGTTAAATATCTGACCGCGCTGAAATGCGCCGGGTACAATGTGGTCCTGGTAAATGACGGGGTGCTGGGCCGCGAGCCGGTCGCCGCGTTTTTGCCGCTCTGCCACACCGTGGTGTCGCGGCCCAAAGGGGGGCGCGATTTCGGAAGCTACAAGTGGGGCACCCAATTCCTGCGGCGTGCCGACCGGATCGGCCTCGTCAACCAAATGGTTTATTGCAATGACAGCATCTTCGTGCGGCCGCGCGCGTTTGCCGCTTTCCTCGACGAGCTCAAGCAGATCGACGACGACTACATTGGGGTCGTCGACAGCCGGCAAATCAGCTATCACGTGCAGAGCTGGCTGTTCGCGGTCTCCGGCAGGATTTTCAAGTCCGCACCGTTTGATGATTTCTGGAAACAGTATAAACCATACTCGCACCGCACCCACTGCATCGTAAACGGGGAGATCGCGCTCACGCGCCACCTGGTGCGAGCGGGGGTGGTCCCGCGGGTCTTGTACCCGCAGCGGGCGATCGTCGACCTCATGCTCACTGGGCCGCCCGACACGGCACTCGAACGGCTGGTCACGTTGCTCAGACCTATTGAATACGAAAGGTTGGCGAAGACAATCGAGCCGCTGGCTTCCGCCGGACGGCTGTGCGATCTGAAGAAGAAATTTCTTGCGGCTCTCGGCGCGGCGAACCTGGTGGGCGCGGTCAACCTGATTTTGGTCGGCTGCTCGCCGTTTCCGTTTCTTAAAAAGGATCTGGTCTATCGCGCGCAATATTTTGTCAGCCAGGTGGAGCAGGGCGTCGGCCATTGGACCGGCGACGACGCCGAGGAGTTGGCGGAAATTTTATCGTATTACCGGGCACGGGGCACGCTGAGGGCGCGATATTCCTTAGCGGCGCTGTCAGCCCGGCTGGGCGTTACCTAGCGGCGCCGGGCAAACGGCTAGGTTGGGGCGGATCGCCAGTGGTTGGGGTGGAGGCGGAGAAGGCAAGTGGCGCCACGGCAACGGACGATTCACGTCCGTTGGCCGGATCGCACCACCAACCTGTCAAACTGGTGGGCCGATTCACGCAACCCTTGGGAGCCAAGCGTTTCGATCGGACCACTAGCGTGCGCGCGACCGCGTTCACCGGCGGCCACAAGGCGGTTTCGGCGCGCTTTCGGGTGCGCCAATACATCCCGCTGCTGGCGCAGCACGGCGTCGAGCTTGTCGAGCGCGGCCCCGGTCTCGGATCGTACCCGCCGGAAAGCCGATGGCGCCGCCCGGCTTGGCTGCTGGGGTCGTTGGCGCAGCGGGTACCCGACATCCTGCAAGGATGGTCCGGCGACGTAACCTTGCTGCACCGCGAGATGATTTCGACGCTTTACACGTTCGAGGGCCTTACCCGGCGCCCGCGCCTGGTCGACATCGACGACGCCATCCACCTTTTTCGCAACGGGTGGGCCGCGAAACGTCTCGCGCGGGGCGCCGACCTCGTCCTCGTCGGCAACGAATACCTCGCTGAGGCCTGGCGGCGATGGAACCCGAGGGTCGAAATTCTTCCGACGGCGGTCGACACCGAGCGGTACCAGGCCCGGCCGCTGCCCGTAGATCCGTGCATCGGTTGGATCGGCTCCCATGAAAACTTACGATATCTGAAGAATATCGCGCCGGCATTGGCCGCGGTGCTGCGTCGCTTTCCGCGCATGTCGATCGCGGTCTGCAGCGATCGCCGTCCTGAACTCGCGGGCCTGCCAGTCCGCTTTGTGCCGTGGTCGCTCGCGGTTGAGGACGATTTTCTCGGCTCGCTGACCGTCGGGGTCATGCCGCTCGACGACGGCCCGTGGGAGCGCGGCAAGTGCAGCTTTAAGATGCTGCAATACATGGCCGCCGGCCGGCCGTGCGTCGTCTCCCCGGTGGGCATGAACAAGGACGTGCTGGCGCAGGGCCAGGTCGGGCTCGCCGCCGGCACGCACATGCAATGGGTTGCCGCGCTGTCGGACATCTTGACCGATCGCGGCGGCGCGGACCAGCTTGGGGCGGCCGGACGCGCCCTTGCTCACGCGCGATACAGCCTCGTCGCCCTCGCGCCGCGGCTCGCCCAGATCATCCGCCGCCTCGCATCATCGTGACGGCCGCAGAGCCCCGCCGGGCCGTCGCCGAAGAAAGCGCTCGACCACTGGGAGCAATTGGAGAATGACATCCTCGGAAACGGCCGTCGACCTCCGGGTCGACGAAATCGCGGCGCCGTGGCAGCGGCCCAGCCGCACCCGGTCGGCGGTGCTCGATCTCCTTGAAGGGTTGTACCAAAGCTGGCTGTGGACGACCTTGGCCCACCAGGATCTGAAGCTGCGCTACCGCGGCTCGATTCTCGGCCCCTTTTGGCAGACGATCACGACCGCCGTCATGATCGGGGCGATGGGCTTTATCTATGCCAAGCTGTTTCACACCCCGCTTCAGAACTACCTGCCGCTGTTGGCCGCGGGGCTGGTGTTCTGGCAGTTCACCTCGGGCATGGTGACCGACGGTTGCGGCACGTTCTATTCGGTGCAGGGCATCATTCAACAGGTCAGGCTGCCGTTCTCGTTGCACGCCTATCGCCTGGTCTACCGCAACCTGCTGATTCTGATGCACAACTTCTTCATTGTCCCGATCGTGCTGTTCATATTCCCGCAGTCCATCGTGTGGCCGCGGCTGCTAGAGCTCGGTCCCGGGCTGGCGCTGATCCTGCTGAACGGGATTTGGGTCAGCATTCTCCTCGGCATGGTCAGCGCGCGCTTTCGCGATGTGCCGCCGATCGTCGCCAGCATTGTCCAGGTCGTGTTTTTTATCACGCCGATCTTCTGGCCGGCCAACGGGCTCGGCGCGCATCGCTGGCTGGCCGAGGTCAACCCGATTTACGCCGGGATCGACGTGCTGCGCGCGCCGCTGCTCGGCCAGCCGACCGAGCCGTATTCTTGGCTGATCCTGACGACGGTCACGGTGATCGGCTGCGCCGCCACCTTTGCCTTTTTCGCCCGCTTCCGCACGCGCATCGCGTTCTGGGTTTAGCCGCCGTGTCGTTTTTGCGCCTGCGCGACGTTTCGGTCGAATTCCCGATTTACCAGGCCGGCAGCCGCTCGCTGAAAAAAGTGCTGCTGGCTTCCTCCACCCGAGGAAATCTGGGTCGCGACGCGCGCGACCGCGTCAATGTACGGGCATTGACCGAGGTGAGCTTTGAGATCGGGAACGGTGAACGGTTCGCCGTCATCGGGCTCAACGGGGCCGGCAAGTCGACGCTGCTCAAGGTGCTCGCCGGGGTCTACGAGCCGACCCACGGCCGCTTCACATCCTCCGGCAGGGTGTCGTCGTTGCTCGACATTCAGGTCGGCCTCAACGTCGACGCCACCGGCCGCGAAAACATCATTCTACGCGGCATGTATATGGGGATTCACCCGTACGAGATGCGCGAGCGCGCGGCGGAGGTGGCGGAATTCACCGAGCTTGGGGAATATCTCGACATGCCGGTTCGCACCTACTCGGCCGGCATGATGGTCCGCCTCGCCTTCGCGGCGTCGACCTGCATTCCACCCGAGATCCTTATCATGGACGAGTGGCTGACCGCCGGCGACGCGCAGTTCCTCGAAAAGGCGCAGCGCCGCGTCGAGGCGTTTGTTCGAACCTCCAGCATCCTCGTTCTCGCTTCCCACTCGCTGGAGCTGATCGGGCAATGGTGCAACCGCGGGATTCTGCTGCACCAGGGGCACGCGCTGACGATCGGCCCGATCCCGGACGTGATCGCCGCCTATCGCCACCTGCTCGAGGTCGGGGCACCTTAGCGCATCCCGTGTCGCGAGATTCGGGCCCGCAGGATTGGCGCCTATCCGACGGTCGCGTTCTCGGGCCTCTACAACGCGCGCAACCGGTTGTTCTGAAGGCCGCGCTTTGACGCCTCCGACGAAAGCAGCCGGCGGCTGGCGCGCACGGGTCCGCCGACCGTCCGCGTTCTAAGGGTCAAGCGCTCAACAGGGCTGTGCCGATCTCCCTTAACAAAAACCGTGGCGCCCTCGGCGGCGGCGGGGCAGAGTTGGGGAGCGTCAAAGCAAACTCGGGAGGACTGCCCCCAATGCCCCAATCCGCGATCCCGCCCGGCCGCCACGCGCCGGTCCGCCCGGACTGGCTCGATCAGCGCCGCGAGGAGATCATCGAGCCTGATTTGCCGATCGTCGACCCGCATCATCACATGTGGGACCGGCCGGGCAACCGCTATCTGTTTCCGGACCTGTTGGCCGACACCGGCAGCGGCCACAACATCGCCGCGACCTGCTTTGAGGAATGCCGTGAGATGTACCGCGCCGACGGCCCGCAGGAGCTGAAGTCGCTCGGCGAGACCGAGTTTGTCAACGGCATCGCGGCGATGAGCGCCTCGGGCAAATACGGTAAGACCCGGTGCATCGCCGGCATCATCGGCAATGTCGACCTCAGGATCGGCAGCCGCGCCAAGGGCATCCTCGAGCAGCACGTCACGATCTCCGGCGGTCGCTTCAAGGGCATCCGCAACGGTGCGACCTGGCACGCCGACCCGAGCCTCGAAATCTATTGCTCGGGGGCGGCGCAGGGGCTTTATCGCGATCGCACTTTCCGCGAGGGGTTCGCCGGATTGGCCGCGCTCGGCTTGAGCTTCGACGCCTGGCTGTTCCAGACCCAGCTTGACGACGTGACCGACCTGGCGCGGGCCTTTCCGCAGGCGGTGATCGTGTTGAACCATGTCGGCGGGCCGTTGGCGATCGGCCCCTATGCCGGCAAGCGCGAGGAAGCCTTCGCCACGTGGAAGAAGGGGATCGGCGAGGTCGCCGCCGCCTCGTCCAACACTTATGTCAAATTGGGCGGGCTCGGCATGAAGCTCTCCGGCTTCACGTTTTTCGAGGGTGACCAGCCGCCCTCCTCGCAGGATCTCGAAAAGGCGTGGCGCCCTTATGTCGAGACCTGCATCGCGGCGTTCGGCCCCGAGCGCTCGATGTTCGAAAGCAATTTCCCGGTCGACAAGGGCATGTGCAGCTATCCGGTTATGTGGAACGCCTTCAAGCGCATCGCCGCCGGCTGCTCCGCCGCCGAAAAGACCGCATTGTTCAGCGGTGCGGCGAACAAAGCCTACCGGCTGGCGCTCTGACGGGAGCCCAGGGGGTATCTAGTCGTCTCCACACAAGAGACCGTCATGACCGGGCTTGTCCCGGTCATCTGCGACTCATCGGCTAAATAAGACGTGGATGGCGGGAACAAGTCCGGCCATGACGAAATCGGAGAAGGGAGAGAGCGATGCCGTTACCGCGACAAGAGGTGGACGCGACCACCCCAAAATACCTGCGCGACAAATATGCGGTGGCCGGGGTCGGGGAGACGACCTATACCCGCGGCTCGGCCAAGACGACGCGCGCGCTCGGCACCTGGGCGGTCAGGAACGCGATCCTCGATGCCGGGCTCACGGCCGCGGACATCGACGGCATGCTGTCCTATTCGGGCGGCGACTCGACCTCGGCGACGTTTATCGCCGGCGATCTCGGCATCCGCCTCAATTTCTACATGGACGTGGTTGGCGGCGGCTCCTCGACCGAGGCGCTGGTCGGGATCGCGATCGGCCTGATCGAGGCCGGCTGCTGCAAGACGGTGGCGATCTTCCGCTCGATGAACGGCTATTCGCAGGTGCGCATCGGCGGCACCGGCGCGCGCTCGGCCGCCCCCGTCGCCGGCGACATGCTGCACAACCGCGCCTATGGCTGGCAGAGCGCCGGGCAAAGCTTTGCCCCGACCTTTATGCGCCACATGCACGATTACGGCACGCGGCCCGAGCAGGTCGCCGCCGTCAAGGTCGCCCACAGCAAGCACGCCTCGAACAACCCGAAGGCCTATTACAAAAAGCGCTTCACGATCGAGGACGTGCTGTCGAGCCGTTTCATCTGCAAGCCGTTGCACCTGCTCGACTGCTGCGTCGAGACCGACAACGCGACCTGCGTCATCGTCACGAGCGCCGAGCGCGCGCGCGACATGAAGCAGCCCCTGGTGCTGATCCGCGGTGTCGTCGGGCGCTGCTCGAAGCCGCGGCTCGACATGCACTACCAGCACGGGCCGATCTCGACCGTCGCCGGCCATTACGCGGCGAGGATCCTGTGGCCCAATGCCGGGGTCGGGCCGGAGGACATCGACGTGACCGGCTCCTACGATGCCTTCACCTTCACGACGATGCTGCAGCTCGAGGATTACGGGTTCTGCAAAAAGGGCGAGGGCGGCGACTATGTGTCGAGCGGCGCGATCGAGCTCGGCGGCAAACGTCCCAACAACACGTCGGGCGGGCATTTGTGCGAGGGCTATACCCACGGCATGAACATGGTCATCGAAAACACCCGGCAGTTGCGCCATGACGCCGACGATTCTTGCCCGGTCGGCCCCGACGGCAAGCGCCAGCACACTTTCGACTACCGCGAAGGCGGCTGCCGCCAGGTCCGGGATGTCGAGGTCAGCGCCAATCTCGGCTGGGCCAACCCGGCGACCGCCTCGTCGATGGTCATGCGGCGGGGTTGGTAAATCGTCGTCGTTTCCGCGAAAGCGGGAATCCAGGAAGACGCTTCGGCGCTACCCCTGGACCCTCGCTTTCGCGGGGGTGACGCCAAAGGAGCCAATGAAGGAGAAGAAAAATGCCTGTCCGCGGCGAATATCTCGGCATGGGGCTGACGATCGACGACCTCGACCACGAGAACCTCGAATATTTCCGCCACTGCGCCGAACATGATTTTCACCTGCAGGCCTGCGCGCAATGCGGCCGGTTGCGCTATCCGCCGACCACCGCCTGCCCGTGGTGCATGAGCCTCGAATCCATGTGGAAGGGGGTCGAGGGCAAAGGTGCGGTGCACTCCTACAGCGAGGTGCACCACGCGATCCAGCCGGCGTTCCGCGGCAAGACGCCGTATCTGATCCTGCTGGTCGACCTCGACACGCAAAGGGGCGAGCCGACGCCGGAGGAGGCTTTGCGCGTTGCCGGCAACCTGACGACGCCCGACGGCGAGCTCGCGCCCCCCGACATGGTGAGGCGGGTCGGGATCGGCACGCGGGTGCGCATGGTGTTCTGCGATGTCGGCCCCGGTTTGGCGTTGCCGCAATGGACGATCGACGAAGCCGCGACCCAGCCGGCGACCGTCTGGCGCTACCCGCAGGAGTGACGGACGATTTTCTTCGTCGCCCCCGCGAAAGCGGGGGTCGGCCCCGCCCCTAGCCTTTGACGCCGCCCATGGTCAGGCCGGAGGTCATGCGGCCGCGGAACAGGTAATAGATCACGACCGGCGGGATCGCGTAGATGATCGCGGTTGCCATCATGTAGTTCCACGGCGACTCGTCGCTGTTGAGAAACTGCGCCAACGCCACCGGCACCGTCATGCTGCGTTTGTCCGACAGCAGCAGGAACTGGTACAGGTACTCGTTCCACGCGAGCAGCAGCGCGTAGGTGCCGACGGCGACCAGGGCCGGCGCCATCATCGGCAGGTAGATCTTGTAGTAGACCTGCCACGGCGAGGCGCCGTCGACCCTTGCCGCCTCGTCGAGCTCGATCGGAATGCTCCGGCCATATTGCTGGAAAATGAAGATCGCGTAGGGGGTGGCAAAGGTCACCTCGACCGCGATGATCGACCACACATTGTTGCCGAGCCCATAGCCCTGCATGATCCGGTAGAGCGGGATCGCCAGGAACGAGGCCGGGATCACATAGGTTAAGAGGGCCGCGTTGGTCAGGAGCCAACCGTTGCGCAGCCGCATCCGGCTAACCGAAAAGCTGACCAGGGACGCGATGAACAGGGTAAAGAACACCGTCATCACGCCGATGTAGAGGCTGTTGCCGAACTGGTGCCAGAAATATTCGAGGTACCAGTAGCCCTCGGTGATCACGATCCAAAAGCTGTACAGCGAGGGCTGGCGCGGCCAGATGTCGTTGGTGAACACGTCGTTGTGCGACTGCAGCGCGACCATGACCATGTTGTAGATCGGCGCCAAGGTCCACACGATCAGCACGGCGGCGAGCGCCAGGCACCCGACCTCGCTCCACACCCGCCGCAGCCGGTAGTTCTTCGCCTTAACCCCGGTTGCCGCCGCGTGCCGCGACCGCCGGTTGTCGAGCAGGACGGCACTCATAGCTGCACCTCCGACGTGCGCAATTTGCGCATCAGGATCAGGACCAGCGGGATCATCAACGGCAGGGCGGTCATGACCGCCGCCACGCCGAGGTCGGGTCTGGCGATGTCGAACGCGTCGCGGATGCCGATCGTCGCCAACACGTGGGTCGTCAGCGCCGGCCCGCCGCCCGACACGAATGTGACGGTGTTAAAGTCGCCGAGCGTGAAGATCGTCGAGAGCAGGGTGCAGACCAGATAGAGGTTGGCGAGCAGCGGGAAGCTGATGTGGGCGAAGCGTCGCAGCCCGGTGGCGCCGTCGACCTCGGCCGCCTCATAGAGCTCCTGCGGGATCGACATCCGCCCGGCGAGCAGGATCACGGTCCAGAACGGCATGTTCTTCCAGATGTAGGAGACGATGACGGCGCCCAACGCCATCCATCGCGAGGTGTCGAGCCAGCCCGGGCCGTCGATGTGGAACACGTCCCACAGCACGTTGTTGAGCAGCCCCCACTGGCTGTTCAGCATCCAATGGATCGAAATGAAGGTCGGCAACGCCGGCACCGCCCACGGCAGCACGTAAATCATCAGCAGGCCCTTGACCCACCAGCCGCGGCGCATGAAAAAGCCGGACAGCAAAAGCGCGAAGAACATCTTTACGTTGACGCCAACCGCCAAATAAATGATCGTGTTGACGACCGTCATCTGAAAAATCGGGTCTTGCCACAGCTCGGCATAGAGGGCCGGGTTGTGCCCCAGCCACAGACCGTAGACAATCGGGTAGGCGACAAACGCGAGAAACACCGCGACATAGGGGATGCAGAAGGCGAGCGCCCACGCGAACTCCGAGCCCTGCAGGCCGCCGCGCCAAGTGCGCAGAAGCGACCGGCGCCCCAATACGGGGCGGCCGGCCTCGATGACCGATACGCTTGCCATGACCGCCTCTCAGCTCTGCACGATCGGGTATTTCGCCAGGATCGTTTCTATTTTCTTGAACGCTTTGTCGGCCGCTTGTTCCGGGGTCAAACCGTTTCTGATCACGTCGGCCTCCGCCGACCCCCAGATTTGCGTGGCGTTGACCTCGGCATAGCCGGGATTGAAGACCGGGTAGTTCACGACCGTCTGGTCGATCAAACCTTCGCGGACGTAATTCGGCCGGTGCGGATCGCTGGGATCGAGCCAGAACGGGTCGCTCTTGACGAGCGAGGGGTAGGCCGGCAGCCAGCGCCCGAGCCCCTCTTTCAGGTAGGAATTCATGACCTTTGGCTGGATCACGAACTTCATGAACTCCTTGGCGACCTCGACGTTTTTCGCGCCGGTCGGGATAAAGCCGCCGCCGACGCCGAGCTGCGCCGCGTTCGGCCCGCCGTCGTTGCGCGCCGGCAACCCCAATGTCGCGATCGCGTTGTACTCGGCCTTGTCGTGGTATAGCGCGACCTCGGTCGAGATCGTGCCGTCGAAATCCATGACCATCAGTTTCGAGTGAAAGGCGTTGTTGTCGTCGGCGTCGTTCCAGCTCAACGCCCCCGGCGGCACGTAGCCACCCTTGAACGCGTCCGCCAGATAGGTCAGCGACTTGACGACCGCCTCCTTGACCTGCGGGTCGTCGAGATGCGGCTTGCCGTCCTTGGTCACAATGCCGTTGCCGCCATTGGCGATCAAAAACGCGTGGAACAAGTTGTTACCGTCGGCGGGCCCGGTCGTCGTCAGCTGCAGACCCATCGAATAGAGGCTGCGCATCCCCTGGTCGCGCAACTTTTTCTGCACCGGTTTGAAGAAATCAAAAAAGGCGTCCCACGTCTTGGGCGCGTCGGCCAGCTTGTAGCCCGCTTTTTCGACCAGGGGGATCCAGATGTGGAACGGAACCACCGCGGTCTTATACGGAATGAAGTAAAAGCTTCTCTGCTTTTTCACATTATTATAATACTGCGAGGCGAGATAAGCGGTGGGATGGTATTCCGACTTCTGAGCTTCGACGATGTCGCTCACGTCGACGATCTTGTCGTTCCACGCGTTCTGCGGGACAATCGCCTGGTCGGCGACATCATGCGAGATCAGGTCGGGGACATCGCCGCTGGTGATCGCCGAGATGATCTTTTGCATCAGCGGGGCGAACGGGACGAGGCTGTAGTCGATCGTGTTGCCGCTCGCCTTTTGGTACTCGGCGACGATGCTGCGGAACGCCGCATCCTCTTCGGGGACAAACCCCTGGGTCCACCATACCGTCGCGGTGCCGGCGGCGGCGTTGGCGACATAGGGGCGCACAAGCGTCCCGGCGGCGACGGCTGCAGCAGCGCCGCGCAACACGGAACGCCTGGTCGGAACCTTCATCTCCGTCTTCCTTCTTCCCTGCTCGCGCCGCGAGCGCGTCGCCGGCGCGTTGTGGTGGCGGTTATCGCCGGGACTATAGAACGCTCGCCCGCCCGGCTCAATTTGTATCGATGCTTATTATCGCTGGCCGCGGCGGCGGCGGTCATCAGCTGTTAACCGTCGGCCGGTCGGCGAACAAAGCCGTCAGCGGGCGCAAACCGGCCGTTTTTGCGGGTTTTTCCGCGGCAATCCGACGCAGCGATGCCGCCGCGCGGCGATCACCGCGGATCTTCGCCTCGCCGTTCCCGGCGTTTTGCCAGTTGTCACTTTATGGTGATGGGCAACAGGCCAAGCTGCCGGCCCCTATTCCGTCTGCTCCGCGGCCAGTATCCCGTCGATTTCGCGGGTGATGCGGCCGTCGTCGGGCGCCACCGAAGACGGCCAAGCGCCAGCCAACTCGCCGTCGGGCGCGATCAGGTATTTGTGAAAATTCCAGCGCGGCGACCCGGCCTCGCCGAGGCTCTCGGCAACCCACCGGTAGAACGGGTGAGCCTCGCCGCCGATGACCCGGCACTTCTGCGCGAGCGGGAAGTCGACCGCATAGTTGGTCTCGCAGAATTCCTTGATCTCCGCCGCCGATCCCGGCTCCTGCCTGCCGAAGTCGTCGGACGGCACGCCGAGCACGACGAGGCCGCGGTCGCGATAGCGGCGCCACAGGGCTTCGAGCGCGCGGTACTGCGGGGTGTAGCCGCAGAACGACGCGGTGTTGACCACCAGCACCGGATGGCCGCGCCAGGCGGCGAGCGGCAGATTTTCGCCGTCGATCGACGTGAACTCGAACCGATAGGCATTGTCGTCGTTGGGCATAAGTGATCTCTCGGCATCAGGGAAACGGTGTCGACCAAGCATAGCGCCGCCTCGGCCGCGGTAAAGCAGGGTGCGCTTCGCGTTGCGCGGGTCGGGCTTCCCCCGAGACCAACTCCTGGGTTGTCAGAGGCGCCCTTCGATGCTGCTGGTCTTTCTGGTGAAGGGCATCGTCGTCGGCGCCGTGATCGCCGTTCCGGTCGGCCCCGTCGGCATCCTCTGCCTGCGCAAAACCATCTTTGAGGGTCGGCTGGCGGGCCTCGTGTCCGGGCTCGGCGCCGCGACGGCAGACGCGTTTTTCGGGGTCGTCGCCGCGTTTGGATTGACCTTTGTCTCGGACTGGCTCTTCGGCTACGAAGGTGTCCTGCGCGCGGCGGGCGGCTGCTATCTGCTCTACGCGGGCGGCCGCGCGCTGCTCGCCCCGCCGCGGCAGGACATGGCCGACGAGAGCGGCCCGGAAACCCTGCTCCGCGACTTTGCCTCGACGTTTGCGCTGACCATCACCAACCCGATCACGATCCTCGTCTTTCTCGGCGTCTTCGGCGTGCTCGGCTTGAGCGGCCCCCGCGCCACCCTGGTGCGCGCCGGGGTGCTGGTTGCCGGGGTGTGGGCCGGCTCGTTTTTGTGGTGGCTGGCGCTGAGCCTTGGGATCGGCGCGTTTCGGCGCTCGATCGGGCAGCATCACCTGGCCTGGATCAGCCGCGGCTCGGGGATCATCCTGTTCTCGTGCGGAGCGGCGTTATTGGCGACATCCGTGGTAAAGGAGCTGGCTCACCTGATCTGATCGGCAAGAAAGGTCATTGTGTGGTCTATCTGCCCCCCGCCTTTACCGAGGACCGGCCCGACGTGCTCGTCGCGCACCTCGAACGCCACGATTTCGCCCTGCTCGTCACGAACGGCCCGCGCGGAATCGTGGCGAGCCACATCCCGTTTTTGGTCGAGCGTCGCGGCGGAGAGCTTCACCTGTTGGGCCATCTGGCGCGGCCGAACCCGCAGGTCGCCGACCTCGCGCTCGGCGGCGAGGTCCTGGCGATTTTCCACGGCCCGCATGCCTACGTGTCGCCGCGCTGGTATCTCGCCGGGCCGGCGGTGCCGACCTGGAACTACGCCGACGTCCACGCCTACGGCAGGGTGCGCGTGATCGACGACGGCGAGTGGCTGCGCGGCTTTCTCGAGCGGCTGTCGCAGCGGCACGAGGCCGGCAGCGAGCGGCCGTGGCGGATCGAAGACCAGCCCGCCGCCTACATGACCGGCATGCTGAAAGGGATCGTCGGCCTCGACATCGCGGTAACCCGGCTCGAGGGCAAGTTCAAGCTCAGCCAAAACCGCCCGGCGGCCGACCGGCCGCGCATCGTCGCGGCTCTCGAGGCGCGCGGCGACCCCGAGGCCGCTGCCGTCGCCCGCCTGATGCAGGTGCGGGAGGCCGACTGAGCACGGTTGGCGCGCGCCGTCTGCGGCTTGCAGCGTCATCAATCGCCAGCTGGCTGGGCCTAAGGGGCGCAGCTCGCGACACTGAGCGGGTGATGATCAGCGCGCTCGACACGCATCAGCTCGTCAAGGGCCTGAAGGCTTCGGGCTTTACCGATGAGCAAGCCGAGGCTGTCACCCGCGCGGTTCGCCTGGTGCAGGATCACGACATTTCAAATCTTGCCGCCAAGGCGGACCTCGGCGCGCTGGGCGGCGATCTGGAGACGACGATTACTGCGCTTGAGTTGCGGCTTCCCAAATGGATGATCGGTGTCGCCGTTGCTGTTGCCGTCGCCAACACCGGGGCGCTCACCGACGTTATCTGGACGGCGACGCAGATCCTGCTGCATTCCCGTCCATAAGAGGCGTCAGTCGGGCTCGGAACGGGCGAGCGTCTCGACCGCCTCGATGTCCGCGCAACCCAGCACCAAGGTCGCGACCCGCCGGCCGAACCCGGCGCGGGCAAAGGCGCCCAGCTCGCGCGCCGTGTCGGCTGCACCCCGGCGATAGGGTCCGAGCCGTCGGCGGCGGGCAAACGCGCAAGCGGCGGCGAGATCGGGGTCGCCGGTTTCCTCGCGCAACCCGGACAGCGCCTCGGAGGTAACCGAATTGTCGACGCCTTTGGCGGCCAGCCGGGCGCGGATCCGGAAAACCGACTCGCCGCGCCGGCTCAACGACTGCGCGCGCTCGGCGGCGTATACCCGGTCGTCGAGCAGGCCCGAGCGGCGGTAGCGCTCGACGAGCGCATCCACCAACCCCGCCCACTCGCGCGCCGTCTCGGCGTCCGGCGACATGCGGCGGCGAGCGCGGCGCAACAGAACGCGGCGCAAATTCTCGGCCGAGCTGGCGAAGCGCCCGAGATAGGAGAGCGCCCAGCGTTCGAGAAGCTCGGCGCCGATTCCGTCTTCCGCCACCTTTCTCGCCCCATCGCGGCTGCGCGATCGGCTATGGTCCCGGCCTCGGCCTGTGTCAACCTCGCGGGGGACGGCAACGCGGATGAGGTGCTGCGGCGGGTCATCTGCGGCAAGCCCGCGCGGCGAGGTGGGTGCGCGCCCGACCGCCCGGCCGCGAGGTGATCGGCGGTGAGCGAGGCCGGCCTGCCCGACGGCGCGCAGGAGCCGCGGCGGGCTATCGCGATCGCGCTGATCATCGGCTGCGCCTTTTTTATGGAGGGTCTCGACTCGACGATGATCGCCGTGTCGATCCCGGCGATGGCGAAGAGCCTCGGGGAGAACCCGCTGCGGCTCAACCTGGTCATCGCGACCTATCTGTTGAGCCTCGCCGTTTTCATCCCGGTCAGCGGCTGGATCGCCGACCGGCTCGGCGCCCGCGTCGTCTTCTGCTCGGCGATCGCGATTTTCACGACGGGCTCGGCATTGTGCGGCCTTTCCCCCAATCTGCCGGTGCTGCTCGCGATGCGGGTGATCCAGGGGTTTGGCGGCGCGATGATGACGCCGGTCGGCCGGCTGATCCTGCTGCGCAGCTTTCCGCGCTCCGAGCTCGTCTCGGCGATGAACTGGATGACGATCCCGGCGATGATCGGCCCGACCGCCGGCCCGATCGTCGGCGGCTTCTTGACCAGCTGGATCTCGTGGCGCGCGATCTTTTTCCTGAACCTGCCGATCGGCGTGCTCGGCTTGGTGCTGGCGCTGCGGTTGTTCGAGAATTTCCGGGCGCCGGCGCCGACCCGCTTCGACCTCAACGGCTTCTTCCTCTCGGGGCTGGGGCTGGCGCTGCTGGAGCTGGCGATCGAAAACCTCGGCCGCCCAATCATTCCGGGGGCGCTCGGCATGGCGTTCTTCCCGGCGGCGCTGGTGATCCTGGCGGCCTACGGGCGGCATGCACGGCGGAGGGAAGACCCGGTACTCGATCTCGGCCTGTTGCGCATCCGCACCTTTCGCATCGGCACCGTGACCGGCGGCTTTTGCCGGATCGGGCTCGATGCGGCGCCGTTTCTGCTTCCGTTGCTGTTCCAGGTCGGGTTTGGGATGAGCCCCATCCAGTCCGGCCTGTTGTCGTTTTCGTCGAGCGTCGGCGCGATGTTCGTGCGCACCTTCGCCGGACCGTTGTTGCGCTGTTTCGGTTTTCGCCGGCTGCTGGTCGGCACGGCTTGCGTGGCGGCCATGGTGACCGCGAGCTGCGGCTTGCTGCGGGCGGATACGCCGGTGTGGCTCATCGTGCTGGTGGTGCTGCTGTCGGGCTGCGTGCGCAGCGTGCAGTACCTAGCGCTGAACGCGGTCAGCTACGCCGACATGCCGGGGCCGCTGCTGAGCAAAGGCACCAGCGTCGCCGGGGTGGCGCAGCAGGTGGCGCGCGGCTTTGGCGTCGCGGTCGGGGCGGCGCTGCTGGCGGTCATCGCCGGACCGGTCAAGGTCACGGTCGCGGATTTCCGCCTCGCCTTTTTCCTGATCGGGCTGATCCCGCTCGTCGCCGCACTCGGTTTTTTGCGTCTGACCCCCGGGGACGGCGCCGCGGTCAGCGGGCATGTCCAGCCGCCCCAGCGCCGCGCCGCATAAACATCGCGCATTGGCGGTCTTTCGAGGGGTGTTTGCGCGCTCACAGGCCGGCCAAATGACAAAGGCGCGCGCCAAGGCGATGTGCTTAAATCGTGCAAAGGTTAAAGGGACGCGTGCGAGGCGATGGCGCCCGCCGACGGAACACGCTTTTCGAGGTGGAGAATGGCGAAGATGCGTGCGGTTGAGGTACGTCAGCCCGGTGGACCGTTGGAGCTCGTCGAACGCGAGATCCCGGAACCAGGTCCTGGACAAATTCGGATTAAGGTCCAGGCTTGCGGCGTCTGCCACAGCGACAGCTTCACCAAGGACGGCCTTTGGCCCGGACTCGAATACCCGCGGGTCCCCGGCCACGAGGTCATCGGCGTTATCGACGCACTGGCGGTTGACGTGCCCGGCTGGGCCGTGGGGCAGCGCGTTGGGGTCGGCTGGCACGGCGGCAATTGCGGCTATTGCGACACCTGCCGCCGCGGTGACGCGTTCGCGTGCGAGACTGAGACGCTGGTGACCGGGATCACCTCCGACGGCGGTTACGCCGATTATATGATCGCGCCGGCCACAGCGCTGGCGCGCGTCCCGGACGAATTGTCGCCGGTCGAGGCAGCCCCGCTGATGTGCGCTGGCATCACGACCTTCAACGCCCTGCGCAACAGCGGCGCTGGGCCGGGCGAGGTCGTCGCGGTGCTGGGTATCGGGGGGCTCGGTCATCTCGGCGTTCAGTTCGCGGCAAAGTGCGGCTTCAGAACCGTGGCGATCGCCCGCGGGCAGGACAAGGCGCCGCTCGCCCGGCAGCTCGGCGCCCACCACTACATTGACAACGCGGCCGAGGACCCGGCGGCGGCGCTCCAAAAGCTTGGCGGAGCCAAGGCGATTCTAGCCACCGTTACCAGCGCCGAGGCGATGAATTCGGTTCAGGGCGGTCTCGCCGTCAACGGCGCATTGATGGTGATTGGCGCCGTCGACTCGCTCTCGGTGGCCGGCCTGCCGTTGCTCGGCGGTCGGCGTTCGATCAAGGGCTGGTATTGCGGCACCTCGATCGACTCTCAGGAGACTCTGGCGTTCAGCGCGCTGACCGGGGTGCGCTCGATGAACGAAGTCTTTCCGCTGGAGCGCGCCGCCGATGCCTACGAGCGCATGATGAGCGGCGGCGCCCGGTTCCGCGTCGTGCTGACCACCGGGAATTGATCCGAGGCGGGTTCGGCGGTCATATGTCCGTGCCGAGGAGGACCGACATGCCGGCCAACGCCGCGCAGCTTTACGAGGAGGATTTTGTCCGCTGGACCGAACAACAGGCGGCCGCCTTGCGCGCCGCGGCCGGGCTCGCGACCCACCTGCCGCTCGACTGGGAGAACCTAGCCGAGGAGATCGACAGCTTGGGCCGATCGCAAACCCGGGAGGTGGCGAGCCGCATCGCCGTCGTCATCGAGCACCTGATCAAGCTCGAAGTCTTGCCAGCGATCGAACCGCGACCTGGTTGGATCGACACGACCGGGCGCGAACGGCGAGACATCGAAAACCTGCTTAGTGACAGCCCGAGCCTCAGGAGCAGAGTTGCGAGCATGATCGCGCGCGAAACTCCCCGGACCATTCGGCTGGTTGCCCGCAGCCTACGCAATCACGGCGAGACTGAACTGGAGACGATCGCCAGGGCCGAACGAGCGAGCTATACCGAAGAGCAGGTCCTCGGCGACTGGTTTCCAAGCGACGCTCTTCTCTCCGAGAACGGGCAGGGGGAATAAGGGGGACCAATCATGTCGGGCAACGCCGCACGGCTTTACGACGAGGATTTCGTCCGCTGGACCGAAGAGCAGTCGGCGGCCCTGCGCGCCGCCGCCGGCCTGGCGACCAACCTGCCGCTCGACTGGGAGAACCTTGCCGAGGAGATCGACAGCTTGGGCCGGTCGCTGAAACATGAGCTGCGCAGCAGGCTCATGGTGATCCTAGAGCACCTCTTAAAACTCGAATACTCCTCGGCAATCTATCCTCGAAGCGGTTGGATAGAGACTGTCAACCGCGAAAGGCTGATCATCGAGGATCTATTGCAGGAAAGCCCCTCGCTTCGATCCGCCCTCGGCGCGGCGATCGACCAAGCCAAGCCGAAAGCACTCCGGCTCGCCGCCGGCAGCCTGTCGGATCATGCGGAGACGACAGCGATCCCACTTCCGAACTACACCGAGGATCAGATCCTGGGCGACTGGTTTCCGGCGGTGGCCGCTCACCCTTCCCCTCCCCCCGTGAACGGGGAGAGGGGATAGCGCGGACTAGTGAGACGAATCGGGCCTAGCCGAGGTGCTTTTTATAAAACGCGGTCACCGGGTCGTACGACGCGTTCGACTGCCGTTTTTCGTTGTCAATATAGACGATCTCGATGTCGCCGCCGGCGTTGCGGTAGTTCGAGATAAACCGCTCGGGCTCGTTCCCGGGAAAGCTTGAATCGTCGTCGTGGTAGTCGTGCACGATGTCGGGTCGGCCCTGCACCCATAATGCCGGTGGCATCGTGACTTTTTCGCCGCGCTCGAGCATCAGCATCGGGTTGCCCTCGGTCATCGCGGCCTCGGTCTTCCAGTAGAGGTCGTGCTTTTCCTTCATGCCGATCGAGAAGGCCGGCGGGTTCGGGGTCTTGGCCGCCTTTTGCGCATTGCGGTAGCGCGACAATGGGTTGATGACCGGCCACGACATCGCGACCGCCTGCACGCTAGCGTCGACTTGAGGCGAGCCCGCCGGCAGCGGCGCCGAGGCATAACGCGTGTCGTTGGGGCGCATCGCCGCCAGCATCGCCAGATGGCCGCCGCTCGAGGCGCCGCCAATGCCGATCCGCTTGGGGTCGACCTTGAGCTCTTTGGCGTGGGCCTTGACCCAGCGGACCGCATAATTGATGTCGACCAGTGAGGTCGGGTAGCCGTCGGCGTTGTGGCGGAATTCGAGCGAGGCCACGACAAAGCCGTTCTTGGCAAGGGTCTCGTCCAGGCCCTGAGTCCCAGTTAGGTCGCCGCTCGTCCAGGCGCCGCCATGCAGGTCGATCACCGCCGGGAACGGCCCGTCGCCTTTCGGCTTGTACAGGCGTGCCACGAGCTTCTTGTCGCCATGGCGCAGATATTCGACATCTTCGGTCGTGATTTCATAGTTCGGCATGACCACTCCCTCCCGGAGTTGCGTGCTGCTGCGGCCGTGCGGCAGCCGGTCAAGGCACCGCCGGCAATCCGCAGCCGACGCCAAAGCCTACGCTCTCTCGCCGGTCCGGGGAAGGCAATGATTTTCCATTGCAGCGCTGTGATTTGCTCTCAGCCGACGTTCACTCGGAGGTGTGTTGACCCGGCTGAGGGTCCTTGAGGTGGCGGGAGCGAGCACCATTTTGGTAACCACCCCACCGGGGTGGGGAATGCTGGAGGTCGGATGAATTCCGTGCACAAGAAGGACGCGCTGCAGCGCCTGAAAACGGTGCGCGGCCATCTCGACGGCGTGATCCGGATGGTCGAGGCCGAGGCCTATTGCCCGGAGCTGATGAAGCAGGTCGCCGCGGCGCAAGCCTCGCTCGAGCGCGTCAATCGCATTCTGCTACAAAATCACCTGGAGACCTGCGTCACCGAGGCGATCCAGGCCGGCGGCGGCAGCGCCAAGATTGCCGAGCTGGTCGACGCCCTGCGCTTCAACCGGAGCCTTACCGATTTCAGCGAGCGCGCGGAGCCGCTCGAAATCCCCTCGACCCACACTCCCGACCGACACTGCTGAACACGATTAGCCGGCACGGTGGCTGGC
>Ga0210398_10001930_pt1 | contig 20649 bp, 25 predicted proteins | sample IncBWC4OmetaG_FD_161047 | JGI IMG/M metagenome (GOLD analysis project Ga0210398, IMG submission 161047) | Forest soil microbial communities from Barre Woods Harvard Forest LTER site, Petersham, Massachusetts, United States - Inc-BW-C-4-O | ecosystem: Environmental > Terrestrial > Soil >...
TCAACGCCCAGGCGCGTCAGTGTGGCGCCATGCTTCTCGAACACATCGGCGAAGAACACGGAAACGCAATGACCGAAGATGATGGGATCGGAGATCTTCATCATGGTCGTCTTGACGTGCAGCGAGAACAGGATGCCGTCCTTCTTCGCGGCATCGATCTGCGCAGCGAAGAAGGCGCGCAACGCCTTACGGTTCATCACCGAGCAGTCGATGATCTCGCCGGTCTGAAGCGGTATCTTCGCCTTCAGCACCGTCACCGCGCCATCGCTGCCGACCAACTCTATGCGGGCATTGGTCGGCGCCGCCACGGTCGCCGCGACCTCCGAACCGTAGAAATCGCCGCCCGACATGTCCGTCACGCGCGACTTCGAGTCCTCCGTCCAGGCGCCCATCTTGTGCGGATTGTTGCGCGCGTACTGCTTCACGGCGCCGGCGGCGCGGCGGTCGGAATTGCCCTCACGCAGCACCGGATTGACGGCGCTGCCGAGCACCTTGCCATAGCGGGCGCGGATTTCCTTGTCCGCCGGCGTCGCGTCGCTGTCCGGATAATCCGGCACATCGTAACCCTTGCTCTGCAACTCCTTGATCGCGGCCTTGAGCTGCGGGATCGAGGCGGAAATGTTGGGCAGCTTGATGATATTGGCCTCGGGCCGCATCGCCAGTTGGCCAAGTTCGGCGAGCTCGTCGGGAATTTTTTGCGCCGGTGTCAGTTTGTCGGGGAAGTTGGCGATGATGCGGCCCGTCAGCGAAATGTCCGCCAGCTTCATCTTCACGCCGGCAGCGCCAACAAAGGCTTGGACGATCGGCAGAAGGGAAAACGTCGCAAGCCCAGGCGCTTCATCGACCTTTGTCCAAACGATTTCGAGATCTGACATGCTGGCACCTCCGCGCGCCGCTTTCGTTTCGGCTGAGTTTATCTATTTGACGATTATGGCCTGTCTTGTCGCACCGACGTGAGGGCGATGCGCCCGGCCGCTAAACCGGCTGCGCACGATAATGGCGGGGCCAGGGCGAAGCAAGCAGGCGGGCGGCGGCGCACTGCTCCAATGCGATGAGGTTATTAACAGGCGGCAGATGCCCAGCATTCACGACAAATTCATCCGATTGGTAAACCCGTTCACACACTGTTTACGAAACCGTCACGGTCGCGCGACCCCGGGGTGAATCGATATCGAGAGTTTTCAAAGGCTTAGAGAATTTGCCTATTTTTTAAGCAAACGGTTGTTGCACTTGGCTTACTTGGCGCTTGAGTGCGACAGCACCCGTTCTCCACAAACTTATCCACAGATTCCGTGGATAGCCGTTCACACCCCGAGCGCGGTGAAAAGCGCCGCGACATCCGGAACGAACGAGATCAGACGGGGCACCAGCGGAGCGGCGAAACGCGAGCCAACAATGTGCTCGAACAGCTCAGCCAGCGGCGCCCAATAGCCCGCGATATCGACGATGAAAATCGGCTTCTCGTGCAAGCCGAGCTGCCGCCACGACAGGATTTCGATCGTCTCGTCGAGCGTGCCGACACCGCCCGGCAAAACCGCGAAGGCGTCGGCGCGCTCAGCCATGATCCGCTTCCGCTGATGCATGTCGGCGACAACGACGAGCTCGGTCAGTCCGCGATGCGCCAACTCGCGATCATCGAGATGCACCGGGATAATCCCGGTCGCGCGGCCGCCGCCCGCCAGCACCGCATCGGCGACGGCGCCCATCAGCCCGTTGCGGCCGCCGCCATAGACGAGCTCGATGTCGCGCGCCGCGAGGCCGACGCCGAGTGCGCGGGCCGCTTCGCGGTAGCACGGGTCGGCGCCGTCGGCGGAGCCGCAATAAACGCAAAGCCGCTCGATCTGCACGCGGTCTCGTCGATTAAGGTTTTGGGCCTCCTCTCTTCCCCCGAACAGGGCGCGATTGCAAGCAGCCAGGGCGCGGCCTAAAGTTCCATCTCTCCGGGAGTGGGCATCGTGCGACGTCTGTGGATCGGACTGGGCGGAGCTGCGCTGGTGATCGCCGGCATCGCCTTTGTCGTGTGGACGAACAGCAAATCAGTTCCACTGCCACCGCCACCACCCGCACCGACGGCTCCGCCGCCGCAAGCAGCCGCGCCACCGGCTCCCGCGCCGAGCCCAAACCCAGGCGTGCCCAGCTTCGATATCGTCAAGGTCGATCCCACCGGCCACGCGGTGATCGCGGGGCGCGCCGCACCCGGCGCGAAAGTCCAGGTGCTCGACGGCGACAAGCCGCTCGGTGACGTGACCGCAGACGATCGCGGCGAATGGGTGCTGGTGCCGAGCGCGCCGATCTCGCCCGGCGAGCGCCAGCTTACGCTCCAAGCCACCGACCCAAAGACCGGCGCCAAGACAAAATCGGTCGACACCGTCGCGCTGGCGGTCGCCCCGCCGACGCAAAGCGGCGCGGGCCAAGGCACCGTCGCCGTGCTGCTGCCCGGTAACGCCAATCAGCCGGCGCAGGCACTGCAAACGCCCAACGCGCACAGCGGCAGCCTGTCGCTCGACACCGCCGAGTACGGCGACAAAGGCGAGCTGATGCTGTCCGGCCATGCCAGCCCGAACGCGACGCTGCGGCTCTACGCCGATAACCAGCCGATCGCCACCGTCACCGCCGACGCGCAAGGCAAATGGTCATCCGTGTCGTCGCGCCCGCAGAGCCAGGGCAAGGTCGAGCTGCGGGTCGACGAGCTCGCTACCGACGGTTCGGTCGCGCAGCGCATCGCCGAGCCGTTCGAGACACCCGCCGCAACGGCGTCGACCGGCCAATACACCGTGCAGCCCGGCAACTCGCTGTGGATCATCGCCCGCAAGGCCTATGGCAACGGGACGCATTACACGGTGATCTTCGGCGCCAACAAGGAACATATCAAAGACCCGAACCTGATCTATCCGGGCCAGGTCATCAGCCTGCCGAAGTCCTAACGGTCAGGCGTAAAGCTCCGCCGGCAGCACCGGCGCGGTGCGCTTGCGGGCATGCAGGTAGGATTGCCAGAAGAGGCACGCCGCCACCGTGCGCCACGGCCGCCAGCGCTCGCCGGCCTCGCGCAATTCTCGCTCGCCGAGCCGCGTGCCGAGACCGAGTTCCGCAGCGACGCCGAATTGCAGGCCGAGATCGGCGGCCGGCCAGACATCGTCGCGGCCCAGCGCGAAAACCAGATAAATCTCCGCGCTCCATCGCCCGATGCCCTTGAGCGCGACGAGCGCGGCCAGCGCATCATCGTCGGCCGCGTCGGCAAGCCGGACGAAGTCGAGTGACCCACTCGCCACGGCTTCTGCGAGGCCCCGGCCATAAGCCGCCTTCTGCCGGCTGAAGCCGCAGGCTCGCAGATTGGGTTCGTCGACCGTCAGGAACGCCGCGGGCGTCACCTCTCCGAGCAGCCCATGCAGCCGCCGAAACATCGCCGCCGCCGCGTCGATCGACACTTGCTGCTCGAGGATGATGTGCAACAGCGTCTCGAACCCATTCCGCCGCCGCCTAAAACGCGGCGGGCCGGCCCGCTCGAGGATCGAGGCGAAGACCGACTCGCCACAGAGCGCGGCCAGCCCCTGTTCCAACCCCTGCGGTGCAAACACCGGTTCGCTCAGCCCCACAGTTTCGGGTCCGGCGGGTAGACGAGGCTGCCGTCATAGCGCAGCCCCTGATTCCGGTCGGCGGCGAGCAGCAACGGTCCGTCGAGATCGACGACATTGGCTTGCTGCGCCAGCAGCATCGCCGGCGCCATCGCCAGCGATGTGCCGATCATACAGCCGACCATGATGCCAAAGCCGCGCTCGCGGCCGGCTTTGGCGAGCGCTAGCGCCTCGGTCAGCCCGCCCGTCTTGTCGAGCTTGATGTTAATGGCGTCATATTTGCCCGCCAACCGGTCGAGATCGGCCACCACATGACACGATTCGTCCGCGCAGACCGGTACCGGATGCGGCAGCTCAGCGAGCGCGTCGTCGTCACCCGCCGGCAGTGGCTGCTCGATCAGCTCGACCCCGAGTGCGGCGAGCGCGGGCGATAGCTCGGTGAAATGGCGTGCTGTCCATGCCTCATTGGCATCGACGATGAGCCGCGAAGCGGGCGCGCTCTGGCGCACCGCGCGTACCCGCTCGACATCACCGTCGCCGGTCAACTTCAGCTTCAACAACGGCCGTTGCCGTTGCGCGGCTGCCGCCTCGCCCATGCGCTCCGGCGTATCCAGCGACAGCGTATAGGCTGTGGTGACCGGCTTCAGCGCGCCGAGGCCGGCGAGCTCGGCGACGCTGCAATAGGCACGCTTCGCCTCGATGTCCCAAAACGCGGCGTCGAGTGCGTTGCGTGCCGCACCCGGCGGCATCGCCTCCTGCAGCGACTCGCGATTGAGCCCGGAAAACACCGCTCCCTTCATCGCTTCCAGCGCCGCAAACACGCTGTCGACGCTTTCGCCGTAATGCGGATAGGGCACGCATTCGCCACGGCCCTGCGAATCGCCGTCATGCAGCTCGGCCACCACGACATCGGCGGCGGTCTTGGTGCCGCGCGAAATGACAAAGGGTTGCGCCAGCGGCCAGGAGCGCTTGGTCACATGGAGACGTTGCGGGTGGGGCGCCATCGGGAAATATAAGAAGTTGTTGTGACGGTTGAACCGCGATCTTAAGGAAGCCGGCCAATCGACGAAAGCCCCCGACGCACAAGCCGGTTATGCCTAATGCGGGTTAACCGCGCTGGGAGTCGACAGTGCCCGCCGAACTCGCCAATCTGCCGCCCCTGAGCGAGGTCGGGGGAGCTGAAATGATGCGCGGCGCGGCGCGGCTTGCAGCCTTGGCCCTTCCCTTGGCGCTCAATGGGTGCACCACCCCACATGCCGATGTGATGCGAGGCACCGCGAGCGGCGTGCAGGTCAATTATGTCGGCGACATCGCCGTGACCGTGCCGCTGGCTCAACAGTATTGCGCGCGCTTTGAGCGCGTGCCTGTGCTGCACGAGACGAAGGAAGACAACGCTTATTATTTCTGCGTCCCGCCGTCCGAGGCGCCGCGCTAAGTCCTTAAACCCAAAATTAACCCTGTTCGCGCATAGATGTTTAAACGAGCCCTGGTGGCCGGGAACCCAATCTCTATGAAAAGTCGCCTCGCTGATCCGCACCGTCGCGCGGCACCGTTCCGCCGGTATGAGGTCATCGTGATCCTCGCCGCGATCGCCGTGGCGGGATTTGCGGCGATGGCGGTGTTGGGGACGGCCGATCGCCGTAATGACGAGGCGCGCATCGCGCATGTCACGGCCGCCGACGCCAGCGCGACAGCTCGGACGATCCTCGATCGCCAGCAGCGTATCCTTGGCGAATTGGCGCAGGCCGGTGCGACCGCTTCCGATGCCGCCGCTCAGCAAATCCTCGACCGGGTCGCGGCGCTGATGCCAGGGGTTCGTGGTGCCGCGCTCGTCGATCCGGCCGGCGCTGTCGAGCTGCGCGGCGCCCAGGGGCCGGACGAGATCGCGCTGGCGGCGCTGGCAGCGGACGCCGCTAAATCGGCCGAGGCTGATCGAGCCACGTCGATGCTCGTGACCCAAATGCAGCGAGACGGGGACATTGCGACCATTGGCTTGGCGCGCCCGTGGCTCCGGGCCGATGGCCGCACCGGCGGGATTGCCTTGATCGTCGTCGATGCGACGGCTTTTCCTGGCCTTGATCTTGCTCGCGGCGACGGCTCGCCGCTTTTTGCGACCGCCACGCCTGGCGCCGAACGCGCCGCGCTTGATGGATACCCGCTGACCCTGAGCCTCGTGCCGCCGGAGCGAGGGTCCGCCGGCTCGCCGTTTTATCTTTGTGCCGCCGTCAGTATTGTCGCGCTCTTCGGCCTGTTGGCCGTCTCGTTCCGCGGGTTTCGCGGCGCCGAGCGCGAGATCGCGCGGCAGGCGCAGGTCGAGCGAGACCTCAACGCCCAGCTCGCCACCGCCAATGCCGCCGCGAGCCGCACCGACGAGCTGAACCGTGCGAAATCGCGCTTCTTCGCGCAGGTGACGCACGAGCTGCGCACGCCGTTGAACGCGATCATCGGATTTTCCGAGACGATCCGGCATGAAGTCTTCGGGCCGATCGCCAATCCACGCTATCTCGAATATGTCGGGCTCATAAACGATGCGGGCACGCATTTGCTGTCGCTGATCAACGACCTGCTCGACGAGGCGCGCATCGAAGCCGGCAAGATGGAGATTGCGCCGATCCCCCTCGCGGCGCCGGCGCTCGCGCGCTCGGCGCTTGATCTCGTCGAGATGCTGGCCGACGGCCGTGATATCGCGATCACCACGACCGGGCTTTCGAGCTGCCCCGATCTCAATGTCGATCCGCGCTCGATGAAGCAGGTGCTGGTGAACCTGTTGTCGAATGCGATCAAGTACACGCTGCCGGGCGGCCAGATCGATCTTCGCTTCTGCGCCAGCGCCGATGGCGGCGCGACGATTGAAATCGCCGATACCGGGATCGGGATGTCGGCGGAAGATTTGCGGGTCGCGTTCGAGCCGTTCGGCCGCGCCGGCGACATCACGGCGCGTCGCCAGCAGGGCACTGGGCTCGGCCTGTCGCTGGCTCGCGCGTTGGTGCGGCTGCATGGCGGCGATCTGTCGCTGACAAGCCAGCTCGACTGCGGAACGATCGCGACCGTGAAACTGCCGCCCAGCGCCGTCTGCGCGCCTCCCGGCACGACGGCTGCGGCGAAGGTGCCGGCGAAAGCCGCCTAATGACCGCAGGCCGTTAAAAAGTTCGCCTTCCCCCGTCCCAGACTTGATCCAGGGATTGACCCGGAGGTCCACGAATAGCTTCAACTTGTTCGTGGCTAGCCGGATCACCTCTGGACTTGATCCCAAGGCCGGCCAACGAGAATGGTGGGGGTGGAAGCGCAATGACCGACGCGACGCGGCCGGCGATCCGTTCGGCCGGCTTCTACCTCGCGCTATTGTGGCTCATTGGTATGCAATTGCGGCTGACGGTTCTCGCGGTGCCGCCGGTTCTGCCGCTGATCCACCACGACCTGGCGCTCAGCGAGAAAGCGGTCGGGGTGCTGTCCGCATTGCCGGTGCTGCTGCTCGCGCTCGCCGCGCTTCCCGGCTCGCTGATGGTGGCCCGGCTCGGCGCGCGGCGCGGCTGCATTCTTGGGCTGGCGGTCGTTGCCGCCGCCGGGGCGGGGCGGGGCATCGGACCGTCCGCGCTGACGCTTTACGGCATGACCCTGGTGATGGGCATCGGCGTCGCGCTGATGCAACCGACCTTGCCGACCCTGGTCAGCGAGTGGTTCGAAACCCGCGCGGGCTTTGCAACCGCGATCTACGCCAACGGCCTGTTGATCGGCGAGGCCGTGCCGGCGGCGATCACCATCCCCTGGGTGCTGCCGATGGTCGGCGGCAGCTGGGGCTGGAGTTTTGCGTTCTGGTCGGTGCCGGTCGCGGTGACGGCGCTGCTTATGGCGACCGCAACGCCGCATCTAGCGCGCCCGTTGGCGTCGCACGAATATCGCTGGTGGCCGGACTGGCGCGCCGCGCTCCCCCTGGGGCTGCTGCTCGGCGGCACGGGAGGGCTTTACTTTTCCGCCAACACGTTCATCCCGGATTACCTGCACGCGATCGGCCGGCCGGGCCTCGTCGGCCCGTGCCTGACCGCGCTCAACGCCGGACAGTTGCCGGCTTCTTTCGTGGTCTTGGCGTTTTCGCGTCAGCTCGCTGGCAACCGGCTGGTGTTTATCGTGTCGCCACTGGTGGCGTTTCTCGGCATCGCCGCGCTGCTGGCGCCGACACCCGTAATCCTGGTAGGCGCTGCGACGGTCATCGGCTCTTGCTGCGGCATTCAGCTGATCTTGGCGCTGGCGCTTCCGCCGCTCTTGGCGCCGGCCGACGATGTGCATCATTTGTCGGCTGGGATGTTCGCGATCGGTTATTTCGTGTCGTTCCTGACCCCGCCGCTCGGCGGCGCGATCTGGGACGCAACCCATATCCCGGCGACGGCGTTTGTCGCCGGCGCGTTGGCAACCGCGCTGGTGCTCGGCGCGGCGCTGACCCTCAGAATTGCACCCGCTGGGTCAACGCCCCGTCGATGATCAGGTTCGTCCCGGTGATAAAACTGGCGCGCGCGCTGGCGAGGAACACGACGGCATCGGCAACCTCCTGCGGCGTCCCCATGCGCCCCGTGGGGTTGCGCGCGAGCATCGACTTGAACATCTCGGGATTGCGCTCCTCGACGATGTTCCACACTCCGCCCTTGAAATAGACATTGCCGGGCGAGACCAGGTTGGCGCGCACATTCTTGGCCGCGAGGTTGCGCGCCAGCCCTTTGATGTAGGGAATAATCGCGGCCTTCACGGCGGCATAGGAACGGGTCGGCCCGTAGATTTCGGCCATCGCCGTGCTGCCGACCGCGACAATCGCGCCGGCACCCGATTTTTCGAGATGCGGCAGCGCCGCCTCGCAGCCGAACACCGTCGCCATGACATCGATTTCAAAGCCTTTGCGCCACGACTCCTCGTCCATGCCCTGCGCCAGCGCGCTGACATTGGCGACAAAGATGTCGATGCCGCCGAGCGCCGACGCCGCGTCGCCGACCCAGCTCTTGAGCGCCGCGATGTCGCTGACATCGACCGCGGCGCCCCAGGCCTTGACGCCTTTCATTTCGAGCGCCGCGACGGTGTCCGCGACGGGGCCGGCAGTGCGCGCGCAGAGCGCGACATTGCAGCCCTCATCGGCGAGCTGCTCGACGATGGCACGGCCGATGCCGCGTGTCGCGCCGGTGACCAGCGCCCGTTTTCCCTTCAGCCCGAGATCCATCGCTGCTGCATCCCATTTAAGTCAGGCCCGTCCCGGCCTCTCCCGGTGTAAACTACAAGTACAAGCCCGGACCAACAACCGGCGCCGCTGGGAACCGCCTGTAGACGCTTAGTGCCAATGCCCATTTCCGAGCGGGCCGGGATCGCCCCGGCATCAGCGGCGATTCTGCCTGCCGCCGCCCCGGCCACCCGCAAGGCCTGGCTGTTCGCGCAACCGGATTTCCGTCGACTGTGGCTGATCGGCTTGGTTGTCTTCGCGGTACGCTGGCTCGAGATGCTGGTGGTCGGCGTCTTTGTCTACCAACGCACGGGCTCGGCCTTTGAAGTCGCGCTGATGACCCTGCTGCGTATGGCGCCGATGGTGATCTTCGGGCCGCTGATCGGCGCCTATGTCGAGCGCATGCAGCGGCAGCGCGCCCAGGTCTTTGTCAGCCTGTCGATGCTGGTAACAGCGATCGTCGTCGCGTCGCTCGCCTATGCCGGCCGGCTTGAGGTTTGGCACCTGGCGCTGGCCGCCTTTTGCAACGGCATCGCTTGGGCCGCCGACAACCCGGTGCGGCGAGTGATGATCGGCGAGGTCGTCGGTCCCGATCGCATGGGTTCGGCGATGGCGATCGATGTCGGCGCCAATAACGCCAGCCAGATGCTGGGGCCGACTATCGGCGGGCTTGTGCTGTCGATGTTTGGCGTCTCTGGCGCGTTTACGATCAGCGTCGCGGCCTATGCGCTGGCAGTCGTGTCGGCGTTGCGCGTGCAACATCGCAACAATATCGCACCGGTCGTCAATGGCGCGATGTTCGCCAATATCATCGAGGGGCTGTTGCTGGCGCGGCGCGACAAGCGAGTTGTCGCGATACTGGTGATCACCGTCACCTACAACGTGTTCGGTTGGCCCTTCACCAGCATGATCCCGGTGATCGGCCAGGACAGCCTGCACCTTACGCCCGGCGGTATCGGCATTCTCGCCAGCATGACCGGCGTCGGCTCATTTTTTGGCGCAGTGGCGATCGCGCTCTGCGTGCGCCAGCGCCACTTCACACGGCTCTATGTCGGCGCGGTGCTGAGCTACATGACCGTGATGATGGGTGTGGCGCTTGCGCCCGAAGCCTTCCTTGCTGGCTCCGCATTGCTGGCCACGGGCCTCGCGAATTCCGGGTTCAGCGTCATGCAAGCGACGCTGATCTATCTTGCCGCGCCGGCTGAGATGCGCAGCCGACTTTATGGCGTGTTGTCGCTCTGCATCGGTTCTGGGCTAGTCGGCTTTATCAATATCGGGCTGATGGCCGAATGGATCGGCGCGCCGCACGCGACGGTCCTCAGCGGCGTCGAAGGGCTCGTGGTTATGGCGCTCACCTGGCGCTGGTGGCGCGAGATCGGCTAGCCCCGGGTTAGCGGCGACTATTCCCGCCCGTCGTCTCGGGCGCAGCGCGCGTCACGATACTTGCCATCATGAACATAACCCGCCGGCTCCCAGTGCGTGCCGGGCGGACAGGCTTGGGCGGGTGGCTGCGGCTGATTTTGCGAAGTTGGCGGCGGGCTGTTTGGCGTCTGCGCGAGAGCCGGCGACGATGCCAATCCGACAAAAAGAACGAGTAGAGCGAGCGTCCTGACAGTCATCCTGGTCTCCCTTGCAACGGGCCCACAGGGAACGATCAACGCTTGGGTGGTGGAGCTGAGGTCCACTTTTTTATTATTGAAATCAATGTATTGCGAATTCTCTTGGCCGGTGTCCCATCATTTGTCCCATCGCGGCATTCTTACACTGCAAGAACGCGCCTAGCAGTTTGGCATCACCTGTTTCGTTCTACGGTTTTTCGCCGAAGAGCGGTAGCCAAATCAAATTCTCAAATCGATTTCGCCGTTAGTAGGCGCAGAAGACCCGGGCCTGTTACCCGAGCGGGACTGTTTTTTTCGGGCCCAACCTATCGGGAGCTGCGGTCGCGAATGCGGGGCGCCGGACCAATGTAGCTTCAGGCTGTGTCGCCTACCGGAACAAGTCCACCCACGCCAGGCGGCACTGCCACCGGCGCACTGATTGCTTTGCCTGGCGGACGGGAGACGTGGCGGTCTGGGATACGACTTATCGGCCGAACCGCAAACCGTCGTTTGAAAAGACGAGCGTCCCGCGGGTTATCGAATACGGCATGGAATGTGTTGGTTTTGGCCTTGCCGCCCGCCAGCAGGATGCACTGGTGGCTCAGCCAGGTCTCTATGATCGCCACGAACTCCGCGGGTGAAACTCCGGGCGGACGCTCGACGCGCACCGCGGTCGTCTTCCAGGTGGTCGCCATTGGTGCCAGTTCTTGCTTATCGCATTGCGTGCCCGGGGTTGAGGCGGCAGTGCGAGGGGGGATAGGGCCTGACGTCGCGCTGCGACGGTTCGCTAACGGCAAGGGCGAAAGAAGGTTCCGCTCACGGAACTCGGCGCGCTCGCCGATGATCTCCGAACCGGACGCCTATCGCGCGACGATCGCTGATAATTCGTGAGCCATCGCCGCGATTAGGTGTTATCCGCGCGCAGCGCGGTCGAACCGGGCGGCCTTTTTGTTGGCATCCCTTACGTACGGGAGCAAGGTAAGTTCATGTACGTGATTAAGCGGCAGCGCGGCGATACTACCGAATGGCTCTTGTCCCGTGCTCCTGAAGACTGGGGTGTGCGCGACGGCGCGATGCTCTTCGAGACGCGTCGAGAGGCGCAACGCGCTGCTGTCGGGATCAAACTATCGGGCGACTGGTCAATTGATCCCGGCTTCGTTCCGCCACTAGCGCCCAGGGTAATTCCGCCGACCTGACAAATGCGCCGCCGGAAACGCTTTCCAGCGGCGACGATAACACCTATCCGCTGCTTCTAGATGCGCACCCGCTCGGGCACTTCACCCTCGACAATAACCAGGTGTGCGCCGATGTCGTGCGCTGAGCGCGCCATCATCGGCTCGCCATCCCGCAGGAAGATGCGCACTTGACCAAGGCGCCGACAGTGCGCGCAGCGCAGCCGATACTGCAGGTCAAAGATCAAGGTGCTTGAGGGCACCCGACGCTTTTTCTGAAGCTCGCCGGCGGCCCATCGGGAGACATGGCCGCAGGCGCACTGCACCGTCAGCACATCGCGTGGCCCCATGTCGTACAGCTTGAACGATCGTGGATTGCCGGTCGGCAGCATGAGAACATGATAGGAACACTGGGAGCGATGGTGTCAACCGGGCTCCAATAATCCGCCAGACCCTATACGCAGATATTCGCTGCCGCCGGGACCGCATCGCTGCCCCGCAGCAAGACCGCAGGCCAGGGTGCTCAACGCTGCGTTGCGTTGAACTAGTTTAAATGCCATCGTTTCGACAGCGTGGGGTGGTTCGGCACAACGCGCCTCGCGCTCTTCCCCCGACAGGAAGTGAGCCCGGAGCGGTCCCCCCGCGCCGGGCTCTTCCTTTTCAGCAGAGAATTCATCCCCTGTCAGCCATGTCGGACGGGCGGCTAAGGCTCCGGTCACAAGTCCTCTGTCACCAGGAGCGAGCGTTCTTGCAACTCGACGACCTTTAGGGCTTCCGCATAGAGCCTCTGAAAATTCTGGTCTGCCGCCAAGGCCTGCTGAGTGCTCGCAAAGCCTGCCCAATCGGCGTACCCAATCGCGATATAAAGCTCGCCGGCATGAGGACCGCTGTAACAAGTCCCCATGCGCACCGAGACCGCGCCATGCTGCTTCACAATGGCACCGGCCTCTCGCGCAATTTGCATGGCCAGCGCCAAATTTCCCTTCCAACGAGACACATTTACGATTGCCATAATGAGCCTCCCTGTTCTGAGTTTGCGAAGGTGGCTTATCAGCCGCTGGTTACATTAATGCGGTACAGCGCACGTGTACACGAATTCCCCTCGGCTGGAAGTTGAACGTCCTTGCGCCTCGCCGTCGATCGGCGCAACATTCGCGTAGCCCCTGGAAAGGCTGAACACAGTGTCGATCATGCTGAAGATGCGTCCGGTGTGCGCGTGCGTATGTCCAAGGCGAAAGCCTAAAGGCACGTGCGGGCGACGCTGTGCGCCTTTCCAGACACCGGGCTCTTTGCGACCCCTGGAAAGGAGCACAGAGCATGACGACGAAACCGACCATCCTTGAGTTGGCGGAACAACTCGATAAAACCCTCATCGCCCACAACGAAGCGGATAAGGGGACCATCGCGGCATACCATTCCGAGGATCAGCAAAAGAACGACGCTCTCCACGGCGAGATGGAGAACCTGGAAAAGGTTGAGCGCGCTCTCCGGCGGTCCATTTGTGCCGCGCGCGCCACGACCCATGACGAGGCGATTGTGCAAGCCATCATCGCCTCGCATTTGATCCGCCTCGTAGCGGAGGGGCACCGGCGGAAGCACGCACGCCACGCATTTGCGGGGTTGCTATCGGCGATTTCAGTCTTGATCGGTTCAGAAAGGCCGATCGCCGCGACCGTGCGCCGGCGGTATTTCGATGTCCCGGCTAAGCAGTTCCTCCAGATTGCGGGAGATGCAGCGTGAGCGCGCGCCGGAAGCCGGTATCCGATCAGGAGCTCAAGGACATCAGCCGCCTCAAATTCCGCAAAATGAAATTGCCCCCGGTCAGCATGGAGCAATGGCAAGAGCGGATGACCGACGTCGACGTCTTATCGAGGGCCGCGCTTCACATCACGACCTTGAGTAAGTCGAAGATTGTTGCCTTCATCGCCGACCTCGAGCTTGAACAGCGTCGCGAGACGCTGGAAGGGCTCCATCGCCTTGCCAAGGAGGACCTTCCCGCGCTCCAAGAAATAGCCACAGCAGCGGAAGCCCGATTTTTGATCGCCTTCGCTGCATATGCTGAGCGTGCCGGTAAGCCGGGTCGCTGAGCCAAATCATACAGAGGCCGCTCCGGGCAACTGGGGCGGCCTTTTCCTTGGAGGGGCACCCGGTGTTGACGCCGACGGGCGTCCGCTACGCGCTGCCCGGCTCCGCACAATTCAGTTTGAAATAGCGCCAAACATACCCGGCCGACGCATTGCGTCATAGATTGAGTGGAGGAATTTCTCTCGCTGAGTTGGGTCAGCCCAGTTGTAGGTGTCATCGGCATATTCGCCGAGCATGTGAATATGCGGTCGAAATTGGATAGCATCGTGCGGGGCCGCGTAGACGCCGATCTTCCGAACCTCGCCATCGAAGCTATCGCTAGCTCGGTGAAGCGTGATTGCTTTTATTGCGGCGTGCCCTTTGTCGACGTTGGCGCGGCGCAGGTCGAGTGTCGCAGCGATGTGATAGACGCCGTTGCGCAGCCCGAAATCGGCCGTCAAGTCGTCCTCTACCGAAATCGGAACGTTTCTTACTACCATTCCCTGGTCGATAGGCTCGTCACCCCGCGCAAGAACACGCGACAACCGAAATGCCCTGGTGATTTCGGTGTTGATGCGCGTCGAGGGCACCGTAATGCGCTCGGCCCGGGGTCTTTGAACGAGAGCGGAAAGAATCTCACGAACCTGTGTCTCGTACTCTTCGGGCCGTTCGATTGAAAACCACGCCAGTTCTGAACACTGGATAATCCCTTCTAGCATAGAGAACCCAGACAAGAACCGCCGAGGATCAACTTCGCCATCGTAATTGGAACTAATCGAACGCTGAACATCAGCAACGTAGCGCTCCCAATTGCCGCCGCGTAATGCGCGTATCTTCCGCAATTCAGAAAACCTCACATCAGTGCGGTCGCGCAGAAAAACAATAATTCCAATATTCACCCGTTCACCGCGGCGAGTGTCAGGAATTGCCATAAGAACGGCGTAATTAAAGATATGTGCCATCGCCGATCCCCTTCGCAATGCCATCAATTCTGGCAATCATTTCTTTCGATTTCCACCATTTTATTATACGCTGTCGCTGTGTTGTGGGCAACCATTCCTTTGGATGCTCGTCAATAATTCGCACAATAGCGGAAACCTGTACTCTCTTAATATGGTTAAGAATTCGTAAAGCTTCGCCTGCATCGATGTAGTTACTTCCGAACAACTGCGCCAACCCCCGTTGAACCTTTACCGTGCGCTCGTTGGGGTCATTGATATTGAAAGGTAACGCTGGAGGTGGGACGCCATGAAGCACCCACGCTCGCGAATAATCGAATGCCAATAGCGCATGTCCTTGCCGCTGCTCTCTGACCAAGAAGTTGCGGCTATGTCGGTCGGGATTATGGACGAAATGGTCAAAGGCATAAATTCGAGTGAGGGCGAGTCGAAGACCGTCGAGCGGAATATCGCCGCTTTGAACCTTAGCTACCCAGGTAGGGTTCGTGCCGGCCGGAGTATCCGGTAGCACGCCCCCTTCCCACCGAGAACCAAACACCCTACTTCCATCGGGCATTTCAATGATTTGGCAATCCGGCCCAGGTATTCCTACGAGTTCGGCTAGGCGCGTGCAGAACCACTCGATGTGAGGAACAAGGGGGTTGGTATGCCCGTCCTTGATCGCGTACTCGCAACTGTCATCGCACAGGCAAACGCAGGGGCAGTCCATGGTTCCGAGATTGGCCGGATCGACACGAATTGCTCTGCGAGGGATCGGGAAGAGCGTTGGCCCCGTCGAGGCTACCGATCGGGCGTTTCTCGCCATCGCGCTTGTGCCGCCTTACGGGCGATCTCACTAGCTGCTCAGGTGTGAGCTTTGCAGCGCGAGCCTATCCCCCCTTTGCGGCCCCCCAGTTTCCCGAGTTGGACAGCAGCCTTGTTTAGGCATATCCGCATCGGAGGGGATTCCTGCGTCTATGTCAACCTCGCGGTACCCGCTAGGATTTCAAACTGAGGCAGTACCGGTATGCCCATCCGCAACTTTACCACGCATCCCCATACTGTAGCTCATGCGCAGATTTGATCCGAGCGGGGCCGCCTGCACAGGTGGCCGCCTCCGGAAAGTGTTTCCGCCTAGCTCTTAGCTTTGACTAGCGGCGACGGCAGATGTTCCCTTCAATTAAGCGCCAAGCGCTTGACGAGCGCTTTTATGCGATGAGGGCTTTCAGCGATCCGAGGTAATCGCCTCGGCCCCTTTTTGTTTTGCGCTACGCTGCGACGTAGCCATGGAGCGCCAACGCGGCGAGCACGTAATGGCCGTCACCCAACAAGGGTATCCACTGCTGGCTCTTTACCATCGCGTCGGCAAACGCATCTAGAGCAACCTGAGTTGGCCTGTTTGGTTCAATGTGTTGTTCCGTTGCCCATTTGCGCCACAGCCTGATGGCTTCAGCCTGCGCCGCTATATGTCGACCAGCCTCGACTTGGGCCGCTTCCCTTGTTGCCATCGCGTGTCCCCCTCCCTGACCTGGCGATGATCGATGCAGAGCGATGAAGCAATCGCTAAGCTGGTTGGGGATGCCGACTGTCGATTTCTCCGACGATGAACACGCCGCCGTGACGGCCGTCGCTTAGGCTGGTCAGAGTCGCAGTTCACAGGCGACAAATAAGGAGGGAGCCATGCCGCCCTCGCAGCTTACTCAGATCTTCGAGATCTACTTTGAGGAAATGCAACGGTGTGCCGATGCCGGGGCGTATTGGTCGCTCCTGCACGTGGTCGTGTGCTTACCGGATATTTGCGGAGCGGTTCAATCGCCGGACGGGGAGGCGAAGGGCTGGAAATACGAGGACTGGTGCGATCAGTGGCTCGGCTCGGCGCTGTCTGGCAAAGATCGCTATGCGATGCGCTGTAGATTGCTGCATCAAGGGCGTGCGGCGTCAGCAAAACCGCCAAACTACGCCGGCTTCTCATTTGAACCGCCGTCCACAGATGGCACCAACTTCCATCTAACGACAGACAGCAATAACCGCCTTCGCGTCGATGTTCGCCTTTTCTCTGATCAAATCATTACCGCCGTTAAACGCTGGATCAACTACATCGATAATTATCCTACGTCAGCCCATGCAAAAAACGTCGGGAGGTATCTACCAGATTTGGTCAAAGTGACCCCGGTAGCTCCCTTGAGTCAGCCGGCATAATCACAGGAAGGCATTACACTGCCACCGCCGGTCTATAAGACAAGCTAGCTGCCCGCCCACCTGATCGACGCGACCGCTCGTCCGCGCATTAACCATATTAACGACTCTCGGTTGAAACGGCGCTATCGTGCCCGTCGGAAGGTTCCCCAGCGCCTTCCCACCTCAAAGGAACTGGGCTGCGACGCCCCCAAGCTCCGCAGCCCAAATTTTTGCCCCGCGACAGGAAGTGCGGCCTAAGCCCCGCTGAGCGAAGGCGGTCTGATGAAAAATTTTCTAGGCGCTTTGCGCTATATCGGGCGCCCCACGCATTGGTACGTGCTGATCGTGCTCGTTTTGGCGGCGGTCGGCTTCATCAACACAGGAAATCAGTATCTCGATATCGGGAGCGGCGTGTTTATAGCTCTGGCGATCTATGGTGGTGGGATCATCTTTTTGAACAGCTTCCGCGGTCGCCGTAAGCCCCCAATTTCAGACTGACCCCAAAGGAGCCATCCCGGATCAGGGTCCGGGTCGGGGCATGGCTTGGTTACCCCGCCGCCGCCGCAGGCGGTGACAAAAAGTAGCAGGTGAGGATGAGGAGCAGCCTCATATCAGTTTAATGTCCTTTCCAAATGATCGCGTGACACGACAGCCTATGCTCAAGAAATAAGCACACCCTGCGACATATTGGTAGGTGTCATCGTAGATTAATAATCAAAGCCCATATCATCGATGCCGTCCACTTCCGACGGTCTTCTCAATTATTGGTGCATGTACCATGAACCGTCTTCTGACGACTGGCGTAGCGCTGAGCGTTCTTCTCGGAACAGCCGGTCTAGCGCTGGCGCAGGGCTACAATCCAGGTCCCTACTACTCGGCCCCACCGGCCTATGGCCAACCCGTGCCGCCGCCGCAGGCTGCGGCGCAGCAGTATGGATGGCAGAACGCGCCAAACGGTGAGCCGCACACGGGCGGCGGCGCCAGCCGTGCCTATTCCGGTGGCCAGAAAACGAACTAGTCGCTCAGAGGCAGGGAGGGTCGTTCCCTCCCTGCCGTCTGCGTTGGTCGGTAGGTCTGATCTCTTTCCAGTCGGTAGGTCTGATCTCTTTCCAAAAGATCGCGCCCATGCGTAGCGATAGGCTCCGAGCTTGACTCGTGGGATTATAAGCCCACCTTACATTCATCGCTGGTTTCACCTGTTGAGCACCGGCGGCCGAGAGACGCTCCCGCGCTCCCGCTCGAATAGAGGGGAGCTGCGATGCCCGACGAAAAATCTCCGCACACTTCCGAATACTATCTCGCTCGCGCAGTGCAGTGCGAGGAGCTGGCGACGCAGACCGCGTTTGCTGAGAACAATGCCATTTTGCTCGGTCTGGCAAAGCGGTGGCGCGCATTAGCAGCGGAAAGTGAGCGGACTTCATTCCGTCCCGTAAGCAGGGCAATCGGGTCTCCCTCGCCCAAGTAGGCGAGGCTAAATTGTGAAAACCGCCGGAGAGCTTCTTGCCGAAGCTCAACTTTTGCGCGATCTCGAAAAAGGCACAACCGACCCTGAGGTTCTGACCGAACTGCGCGCGCTCATCGCGGAGCTGGAAGCACGCGCGCGCACCATGGAGAATGGTGCCTGAATGGACAGCCCGGCCGATCGAGCGGCGCACTATCGCACGCAGGCGGCGCAGCTGCGGGTGATGGCTGCTGAGCAAATCGAGGGCAGCATGATCAAGGATCAGCTTCTCGACCTCGCCGCGCAATACGACAGGCTGGCGACGCAAATCGAGAACGGCGGCCCTTATCGCCGCTGACCCTCTGGCGTCCCTATCTAATTGTCGGCCACTGAGCGGCGGAGTTCACGACTCTGAGTAGATTCCGGCCCTCCCTCTGCGCTGTGAGGCCCTGTAGTTTTCGGCGACTAGCGAGGAAGTGGCAATATGGCAACGACCTGGCAAACGATCACGGTACGCGTCGAGCGTCCGCCCGAAACTACACTCGATGAATATTTTGCGGACATGCGGACATGGCTGGATCACCACTGCATAATTCTGACGGACTTCAGAGGCGTTACGGCACCAAACGAGAGGGGCATATTTGACGCTCAATTTGAAAATCCGCGAGACGCCTTGCATTTCGCGCGGCGATTTTCCGCTCAACCGGCGCATCTAGCCTCGCGTCAGTCGATCATCGAAAATACGTCTTCAGTCCGGGGTTCGATCGCTGCAGCCATTGCCCGCATCACCCGCAGGGTCAATGCGTCACCCCGTTTGGGGGCACTTGTAGCTCGGCACTAGCTTCCGGCGCACGACGCGCCCAGACGCGATCCACCTATGTACCGAGCCGATAGAACCCCGTGCGGAGGCAACGACGATGCCGATCAGAATAGGCCCCGGGCAAGGCAGCCGAGCGGCGCCCGATCACCGCTTGCCATCCCGGAATGCGAGATACCAGAAACGAAGTCGACAACTTGCCGCTGCGCAGCGTCGGATCGCCCGCGAAGCAGATCACCGGCTCGCGGCCGAGCGTAGGAGATGGTCGTCGTAACCATGACATCCGCGGCGGTACGCGAACCTTACAGAGCCCGAAGAACCTTTTTGATAGGAGTTCGACCTCCGATGCCCCCCATCGTGAGATCGCTACCGCCGTTAGGCACGCGCTGGGTCGTGCGCCGCAAGGCCGCGCTAATCGAGGCGGTGCGCAGCGGCGAGATAACCCTCGATGAAGCTTGCCGCCAATATTCGCTTTCACCCGAAGAGTTCAACGGCTGGGTCTCCGCGTACGAAAAGCACGGCGCCCCCGGTTTGCGAGCGACGCGCTTCCAGATCTATCGACCGCTCGGCGGCAAGGATACAGGGGAAGCAAATCAAGTTACGGCGACTTCGGACTTTACGACCGTTGCGCGAACGGCGTGAGCGTGTTGGCCCGAGCGACGGAGTGTCGGGCCAAAAATCCAAAATCACGCTGGCGCCTCACGGCTGATTACCGAGGCGCCAACAGTCCGCAAGTCACGGGCCGGCGAAGGTAGCGTCCAATACCAAGAGCGCGGTGCATCAACCGAACGCGCGCCTCGATCTCAACGTGGTGCGGGCGTCTCTCGACAAGAGCGAGAGTAGCTTTAGTCTTTGGTGGGCGCGTCTGTGTAGCCTCTAGCTTCCAAAGCCTTGGGAATTTGGCGGGGGTACAATCCGGGGCTATGGCGAGCTATCACGTCCGTTGGTACCGATAATCGTAACCGAAATTACGATGAAGCCGAGGTCTTCAAGAGCCTTCTTTTCCGCCTCAGCGCAGCGCTCATCGGGGACGATTTTTATACCCGCCTTGTCCGGTCGCTTCGGATTTCGATAAATGATCTGCAAGGCCAGTCACGCACGTCCAGCGAAGATGACCCGTAGGTAGAATCCGACTCTGCCAGATCGCTGCGATCGCGGCCAGTATCCGTATCGTCCCGAGCGCTTCTCTCCGCTGTGAAGCCGTAAGCTCGGGCTACTTGGCCGGGCGGCGTCGTCCCCCCGACAAGCACCGCCCGGCCACCTTTTATTGCTGCGGAAGACATGGCCGCGTGGCCGGTGAGCGCCCGCGTCGGCAACGTCAGGAACAACGACCCATCACTAATCGAGCCGATCGAGCTGACGGCCGCACAGATCGACGACATCGGAGCACACCTGGTTGTTGTCGAGGGTGAGGTCCCCGAGCGAGTGCGCATCTCGAACAAAGCGGCGTTCGTTCCTTATCAGTGGAGGCCGTCCCGCCAGGCGGGACGCAGCAAGCCAAGAGCTGAGATCGATCCGGGGCGATCCGTCAGCCGCGACGCGAGCCGGACGCGCGCTTGTTAACCATGTTCAATAACTCGCGACACGCCCGTATAGTCGCGCTGCTGAATCCGAGTTTAAAAAAGTCCCGAGGGAGGACAACATGACCCGCCCCCGCGCCGCCGACGATTTT
>Ga0210398_10001931_pt1 | contig 20648 bp, 26 predicted proteins | sample IncBWC4OmetaG_FD_161047 | JGI IMG/M metagenome (GOLD analysis project Ga0210398, IMG submission 161047) | Forest soil microbial communities from Barre Woods Harvard Forest LTER site, Petersham, Massachusetts, United States - Inc-BW-C-4-O | ecosystem: Environmental > Terrestrial > Soil >...
CCAACCTTCCGCAAGATCGTCATCACATTCTGCGCCGTGAGGGCTGCACCGACGCCAGCAGCACCGTGAATCCTCACGAAAATCGCCCCCTCCTTGATCCCTGCCTGTGTGATCCACTGCTTCAAAAGCCGCAGCGTCAACGGCGACAATACGCTGCAGCCCCCTCGCCGGTCGCATCGGTTTTGGATCTCCTTGTCAGAATGCTCGCCGAGCCGTCCGAAGACTCCGAGATGTCTTCGGCGAGCAGGACACCAACTCTTCCCTCCGGCACATCGTGTCATACGCCACCGCCACCAAGGCCCGATCCCGGATGTCTCTCAAGTTCCGCGGCGCCACCGATAAAAAGACCTCAAGCTCCGGCCAGGTCAGCCCCGCGCCTGTTTCTGCCGCGCCGATACATTTCTCCCCATCTCCTTCAACGCCAACTTCACATCTTCCGACGCCGTCGGATCCGCTACCTCCGACGTCCGATGCGCCGCGCAACGCTGGAACAACGCGACACCGCCCGCCTCACCGAACTCGACCAGCAACGCCTCGAGTTGCGCTCCCACGTCTTGACCTTGCGAGAAGGCGAGCTCGACTCGCGCCTGCGTGATCGGGACCGCACGATCGAAGAGCTGAACTTGCGCCTGCGAGAAATCACTGGGTCGCTACGCAAAGAACAGGCGACGCGCGAAATGCTTTCTCGCCAGATTGCGGAACTGCAAACCGCCGCTAGGCCCAACAAGAAACGCCGACAGAAGAAGCCGCTGGTCACAAGACCGAAGCGACTCTCCTTGATGCGCCGTGCCTCCAAGAGAGCGCCGAAGAAGCGGCGCGCCAAATCGCACTAGTCTCGGTGAATCAAGACCGACGCAACAGCGCCGCTTGGATTGTTCCACCTTTTCTGGAGCGATCGAAACGCGTGGCTTAACTGCATCTTGAGCATCGATTTGTCACACGGTTGACGACCAACTGCGACCCAAGTAGCGTAGCCACCACCGACGAGGCATCGCCCAGCGATTCGAGATCGGAAGGTGTCTGATTTCCAGCATGGGTGGCGGTGCGGTCAAACGAGGACAGGGCGAGGTCGATGATCGAGGCAGTATGTGATTGCGGTGCGGTGCGACTGGAGATCAGTCGGCCTCCGGAGAAGGTGAATGACTGCCAGTGCTCGTGGTGCCAAAGACTCGGAGCGCTCTGGGCCTACTATCCGAGGGACGAGGTGCGAGTTCTCGATCCGGGCGCAACGGAAGTCTACCAACGCGCTGCGCGGCGCCTCGAGTTCCATCGCTGCAAGGTCTGCGGCCTTACGTCCCATTGGGTTAGCGTCGTCCCTTCCGTCGCTTGGATGGGCGTGAACTCGCGTCTCATGCCGCGAGAGGTCCGGGCTCAGGCGAAAGTGGTCCAGGAAGATTAGACGGGTTGGGAGTGTCCCGATTCCTTTCACCGGTCTGCCTGAGCGATTCCTTGGGCTGTAACCTTGATGAACTTACCATTCCTTAACGACGCAATGCTCTTAGGTCTAATAGGGGGAACGGTCACAGCGAGAAATCGCCCGCTCTTACCGCCGCCGACTTTCCCCATGACAAAACGCTATCCGTTCAACCGATCGGCTCGTTGACGACGCCGAGAGCGGCAGGAAGCTCCACGAGTTGGCCCATTCAACTACTTTCGGTAAATTCTCCGTCAAGCACCTAGCGGACAGCGCCTTGCCTCATCGCTCAAGCCAGCGAACAAGCGCCAGCGCTGCAGCGCAGCTTCCCCTCAGGCAATATGCAAACAGCACCGCGTAGACATCATGATGCTATTGTGGTAGCATCATGATGTATGAGGACGACGCTTACCCTGGACGATGATGTTGCCGCTCGCCTTCAGGCCGAAGCGCGGCGAACGGGACGCCCATTCAAAACAGTCGTGAACGAACGGCTTCGAATGGCCTTGGCCCGAGGCCCTACAGTACAAAAGAAAAAGCCCTTCAAGGTCGAACCTCGATCAATGGGTGGTCCGCCCGCCGGCTTCTCCTATGACAATGTCGGAGCGCTTCTCGAAGAAATTGAAGGCGCGCGTCACGGGTGAGAGTGCTCGACGCCAATATTCTGCTCCACGCATACGACAGCGATTCCGCCCATCATGTTGCTTGTCGCTCCTGGTTAGAAGCCGCCTTTAACTCAGAAGAGATCGTCGCTTTGCCGTGGCAGACATTGCTCGCCTTCGTACGCATCTCAACAAATTCCCGCGCGACCAAGAGGCCGTTAGATAGTGCGGAGGCCTGCAAGATTGTCAGCGGCTGGTTAGAGCAGGTCAACGTCAACGTGATCGGCGCGGGTGAGCGGTTCTGGGACATTCTGAAGGATCAGATACTGGAAGCCCAGGTCACTGGACCGCTTGTGACCGACGCAGCGCTGGCCGCACTCGCCTTGGAGCACGGAGCGACGCTTTGCTCGGTCGACAGGGACTTTCGTCGCTTCCGAGGCCTAAAATTAATCGATCCCATAGATCAGAGCGGGCGCGATCAATAGAGACGCCGGCAGGAACTCGCTAGCCCGTTGTTAACCCCGTCGCTCCGACTTCGACGATAGACATAGCGCGCGCTCACAACACACAATGCAAAGCGGAGTACCTCCATGAAAGCCATCACCGCCACGCTTCTCATTCTTGTTTCCGTTCTCACCATCCACTTCGCACTCGGCGCCTCCGCTCCCGATCGACCTCCCGGTGTTGCGGAGCGCGACTGGATGCCCGTCAGCGATAAAATGGGCTTCGTAGCGACGACCCCTCACTACTACCCAGGTCTCGGAGGCGGCGAACAGCCCCTCCTGCTGACGCCACCCACTGAAGTGGTATTTCATGATTCGCAACCGCAACGGCTGGCACCGGATCATTATTGAAAATCCTATCAAGGGACCGGGCGCGTCAGGCTGAAGTTCCGGGATTCCTATCGACTTACGAGCAAACCTGAGAGTTTTCTGATCACGCGAAGGTGAGTTATGCGATATATCTGTTGCTTGTTCTTTAGTATTGCCTTCGCCGTTCACGCCGCCGACCCCTTGCCTAAGCGTTATTTCCCAGACAATCCGCGCCTCGTTGTGCTCTACCAAGAAGATCAAGACGATCGGCACGGCTTTCCCAATACCAAACGCTCCTACAAGGAGATCAACGATCGCGATAACGCACGCCGCCAGGAAATCCTCACGCTGCTGGCGCAAGGCAAAGTCCGCACGGCACAGGATTACTTTTATTCCGCGGTGATCTTCCATCACGGCCAAACCAACGACCACTACCGCACTGCATCCTCACTCGCCTGGATCGCTGCGACACTCGACCCCAAACCGGATTATCTTTATCTAAGTGCTTCGACCTGGGACCGCATGATGCTAAAACGCGAGCAGCCGCAATGGTATGGCGTACAAGAAAAACGCGATGAGCATTTCAGGCAGATCGGCTTCTATCCGATCAACGACACCGCCGTAACCGACGAGGAACGCGTGCGCTTCCAAATCAAGCCACGCGCGCAATTGATGGCCGAGCCCGACCAAAAGGCACGCTGGCCGCCGGAGGTGACTGAACCCAAACCCACCGAGCACCCAGTCACCAAGAGGTGATCACTTTCCGTAGCGTGCGGGGAGCATACTGTTGGGCCCGATCGATATATTCCATAGCAGCCGAAGGGACTCGATGATTTTCAGCAAGACTCTTGTGATTGGAACCAGGCACTGGGTGCCTCTGTTCCTTTCGCTCTATTGCCTGCTATTCGTCGCCGACGTGTCACTCGCCGACTCCGCCAATCCTTTTCCTCAAGCCACCTGCGTCGGTTGGAAGGACATCACCACAATCACAACACTGGGTAAGACCGAAGGAGAAGGATTTAAAGGCACGTTTACTCAAACGCTCGACACCCATACCGGTAGGTACATGATCGCCGGCGACTATGGAATGTACAATGTCGCCGACGGCTTCGACGGATCATTCGCTTTGTCACAAGACTGGTCCGGCGCTTCGCATTATCTTAATTCCCGAGCGGCACAATCGATCGCGGCCACGCGAGCGTGGCTGCGCCGGCGCGGTTGGTGTGAGCCTAAAACCGCACAAACGGAGGCTATGGGACTCCCAGACAACAAGGAAGGGAATGCGGTCGAAAACGTCTGGCGCGTCACTCCACGCAATGGCATCGACGCGATTCTGCGTTTTCATCGAGATACCGGTTTGTTGCGATCGTCTGAGATTCACCGACAATTCAACGTATCAATCCAACATTACGATGATTGGAAAGATATCGGCGGCGGCGTCCTTTTCCCCTTCACCCAGAGAAATGGGGACGCTGATGATGATGCCACTGAATTGACTCAGGTGACGGCCGCGCAATTCGACTCGCGTCAGGCCGCCAGCGTATTTGCAAAGCCAGCCCAACCCCGCGACTACGGCATTCTTGACGGCGCGAAGTCGGCCACTGTGCCGTACGAAGACGGCGGCCGTGGACGCATTTATGTTTCGGTGCTCATCGACGATGAGGGCCCATTCCCGTTCGAGGTCGATACTGGTGCGCATCTCACCCTAACGCCCGAGACCGCGGCCAAGATGCACCTTGTGCCGGTCGGGAATATTGCGAATTCAGGCCAAGGCCCAGGTATTGACCACAGCGGCTTGGTGCGCACGCGGGAAATTCGGATCGGTTCCGCGGTCATTCGGAATCAGCTAGCCAATGTGCTTGCCATATCGAAGATTGGAAATGATCGAGGAGCGCGGCCTCCGCGCGCGGGCATCCTAGGGCTGGAGTTATTCGAGCGCTTCGCGGTCCAGCTCGACCGAACCGCAAAAACCCTGACACTGACGCCGCTCGAGAAATTTCACGGCGTAACAGGTGGCGAGATGATACCCATTCGATTTACCGATGATTCACCCGAGGCCGTCGGCACCTTCAACGGCGTCTCCGGTGATTTCATGTTGGACACCGGTGACGCCGCGCCCGCCATCATCTACGGCTACTGGGCCCAAGAACACGGATTGTCGCAGCGCCTAAATCAAGGTGTCCAATGGACTGGCGTAGGCGTCGGAGGAGAGTTCCCCGTGCGCCTGAGCCGTGGCGATTTTATCCTGGGTCCCTTGAGCCTCCCGCGCGAGGTTGTGATATATACAGGGGTGGGCGAGCACGGAGGCAGCTCCACGCGCCTGCTCGCCGGAATCATAGGCGAGTCGTCCTTGTATCGATTCAACATGACTTATGACTATGGTCACCAAGTGGTATGGATCGATCCGGAACCCAAGGTTCCCGAGCGCGCATACAACCGGGCCGGATTGGAACTAAAGCGAGATGTCGCAGGCATGTTCGAAATCACCATCGTGGCGCCAAACTCCGCCGGCGCCAGCGCCGGGCTGAAGACCGGAGACAGGATTTCATCAATCAACTCGCAACCCGTGTCCCAATTGTCGCCAAGCGATGCCCTGGTGATTTTCTCGGGCCCCATCGGTTCCAATGTCGATTTGTTGGTCACACCGAAAGCTGGCGGCGCGGCGCGATTGATGAAGATTCAGCTCGAGGAATTGCTACCGTAAGGCGGTATGCCTACGGTTGGCAAAGCGGCCGCGATTTAGAGACACGAAACTTTGCGGATTTCCTGCGTTGAGGCAAGTAAGCTCAGGAAGGCTTTTCCCCGCGAGCGTCACGGATGAGCGCGCAGCGCCTCACGTCGACCCACTACGAATGACTAACTTGTCCGGGCTCGGCCATTTTGAGTCATTGCACATCTAGAGAGCCTTTTGTTTAGTTTCCGTTTTCATGCAAACATTCCGGTGTGAACGTCGGCGTCATTGAGGGTTTTTTCGGTAAGCCATGGGAGTGGTCGGCGCGGCTGAGCGGCCTCGACTTCCTGCGCGACCGGGGATACCAATTTTATATCTATGCGCCGAAAGCCGATCCTGTTCTTCGCCGACGTTGGCGCGAACCCATGCCCAAAGAGACCTTGCGAAAGTTATCGGAGCTTGCTGCACATGGCGCGTCCAATGGAGTCTCAATTGGGGTCGGATTGACGCCGTTTGAGATCTATCTGAATTATGACGCGGACGCTCAGATCTCGCTTCGCTCGAAGGTGCGGCAGCTCAATGAAACCGGCGCCGATGTGCTATGTTCAGGGTGCCCGTGTACATCCGGACTGCACCATGACCACGCGGGCGGAAACCTGCGTCGTCTAACGATGGACAGCACATCCGCAACATCCCCGAGCGCATGGCACGCGAGCTCCCAAATAAGGAGACGCATTAGAGGAAGGCGACACGAGCTGATCGTGCGGGCCAATTTTTACAGCGTAGTTCGGGGCTCTAATTTGTTACCACGACACTGACTCGCTTTGTAACTGAACCGCCCCCGCCCTCGCAAGTGAGCTTGTACACAAAGGTACCCGGAACCGTGAACGTGAGAGTCACCGCATTGAACTCTGCGGTTGCCTGCTGACCGCTCCACGCGCCGCTGGCCACGCATGTGTCCGAATCAGTCGGGATCCAGCTGGCCTGAGCCGTGGAACTGACGCTCAACACCACGCTCGTCGGAGAAATTGAGAATGACAGCGTAGGAGGTATCGGCTCGCTCAAGAGCTCCTCGATTACTCCCTCGCCATTGGAACCGCCCACCGAGGCCGCGCCAAGAAAATTGCCGTTAGCAAGCGGGATCAGTGGACCGAAGAGTGTGCCATCTGATCCTGGCTGCAACTGGCGCAAATGCGTGAGAACGCCGGCTTCCGTGAACTTGAAAAAGCCGCCAAAAGCGAATTCACCACCGAAGGTGTTCGTGCCGAATAAATCTCCCGTCGCGTCCATAATGAAGCCTGTCTGAAAACCCGCCCCGTCGCCGGGCTGCATCGGAAACACATATAATATGTTGCTGGCACCTGCCGATGACATGCGGTAAATGCTACCGAAGCTCGCCGTTGTCACCCCATAGAAATTCCCATCGCTTCCCTGCACCAAGGCCCCGATCGGCTCGCCACCCAGCACGGCGCCATCGGGTATCAAGAGGGTGAAGACGCCAGCGGATGAGACCTTGAACGCAGTGCCAAAACCGCTGTTTCCACCGCCGCTGGCCACACCATAAAAAAATCCGTCCGAAGCCTCAAGCAGCGCGCCGCCCGGCAGGCTTCCGTCAGAGCCGGAAAATGAATACAGAAGTTTGAATGAGCCTGCTTTGCCCATCGAAAAAATAGCCCCATCGCCGTTCGCACCACCGGAAGCCGTAGTCCCATACATCCGACCGTCACTGCCGAAAATCAACGGGTTGGGTGCTGCCCCGTCGGCTCCTGTAAAGGAGTGCAGAGTTGTCATCACGCCGGTCGGCGTCAATTTGAAAATCGTTCCCTCGTTCGAGCCGCCACCGCTGGTGGTGGTCCCATAGAAATTTCCGTCCGGACCGACGATAAGAGAGTTGGGTGCAGCTCCTTCCAAACCGGCAAACGAGTGCAGAGTGGTGAGGACCCCAGCACGGGTTAACTCGAACAGTGTGCCCAGATTGTTGGCGCCGCCCGCCTGCGTAGTCCCGTAGAACTTCCCGTTCGCACCCTCCGCGACGGCGCTCGGTGCAGAGCCATCGGGGCCGCTGAATGAGTAAATCACGGACTCTGAGCGCGCGGACAGGGCAGGTTCTATTAGCGAGAAATTACAGACCGCAGCAATCGCGAACGAGGAAAAAATGACCGCAGCGCGGCTTGAGCGGAAGGGATTTCTGGTATCCATCCTTGGACCTCTTAGTTTAAGACCACTCGTATCCTACCACGCGAAGGATCAGGTCATGCGATCCCACAAGAATATAGAAAGGCGGTGGAGCGCAGGATCGCCAGCGTTTCGTACGGCGGCGCGATGGCTTTCGCGGCAAGCAACACGTGCAACTCGGCGGCAATTTGTTCAGCACTGCGCGGGGGCCGGCCCAAGATCCGACCGCCCCAAACCCGCTCTCTCATAGGAAAAAGTTAACGTCTCTTTAGCGACTTGGATAAGGAAGTGAACTGATAGGCACGGAGTTATGGATTCGAATTCCAAGAAGCTCACCACAAGTCAATGCGGAGTCCCGGCGCCATGTACATCTTATCCGAAGGTTTCACGGCAAAAGCGGTGTAGAAGCTCTCTAAGTGTGGGACGATTCCGTTCACGCGATCTGCCTCCGGTGCATGAGGATTGGATGCAAGTTGTGCAATGAGCAATTCTTGTCTCCGCTTTCCCAGATAACTCTGGGCATAGCCGATAAAAAAGCGCTGCGCTCCCGTCCACCCATCGATCACCGGCGCCTCACGGCCCTTTAACGTGACGACGTATGCTTTGTAGGCGATCTCCAGTCCTGCCAAGTCGGCGATGTTTTCGGGTAAGGTCAATGTCCCGTTGACATGGTGGCCCGTCACGGGCTCGAAAGCATCGAACTCCTTGATGAGCAGGTCGGTCCTGGTCATGAAGGCGGCGTGATCCTGCGGCGTCCACCAATCGCGTAGCGCGCCGTCGCCATCGTATTGACTACCCCGATTGTCGAACGCATGACTGATTTCATGCCCAATGGTGGCGCCTGTATTTCCATAGTTGTACGCATCGTCGGCACTCGGGTCGTAAAGCGGCGGCTGCAGTATGCCCGCCGGAAACTCGATCGAATTGGTGGCGGGGTTGTAGCCAGCGTCGACGGTGGGCACGGTCATTTCCCACTCGTTGAGATCGACTGTACGTGTCAGCTTGCCAAATTGCCTGGCGGACTCCAACGCGCGCGCGCGAATCACGTTGCCAAGGAGGTCGTGTTGCTTTATTTCGAGTGCGGCATAGTCGCGCCAAATGGCGGGATACCCAATCCGAACGCGCATCTTCTTGAGTTTGAGCAGGGCTTGTTGGCGCGTGGCGGGCGAGAGCCAGTCCAAATGTTCGATGCTGTCGGCGTAGGCTGACATGAGGTTTATGACGATCTGACCGGCCCCCGTCTTGGCATTCCCGGGAAAGAAGCGTTCCGCATAAATCCGACCCAGCGCGTCACCCATCAGATGATCGATCAGCAAGCACGCTCTTTTCCAACGTTCCGGCAGGCGAGGTGTGTCGTGCAGCACGCCCTCGTTGAAGGCGAAATCCTCATCAGCGAGGACGTGAGGCAAAAACTGGCCGTAATCCGAAATCAAACGAAATCGGAGATACGCCTTCAGTGTGGAAAGGGGTGTTATTCGAAATAGCTCCGAAAGCGCCTTGAGATAGTCTGGTTGCCGAATCACCAGAGTCACTGGAGTCGGCGCGATGCCGGCCGCCGTTAGGTAATCATGCCACTCGATAGCGGGCGCCAGCGCTTGTATTTGCCCCAACGTTTGAGGATTGTAGGTTTTCTTCGGATCACGCCGATCGATGACGGTCCATTGCACCTTGGCGACCTGCGTCTCAAACCGCAGAATGGCTTCCGCGGCCTTCGCAGCGGTGACGTCGCCAGATAAACGAAGCAGTTTCTCGACATGGGCTTGGTACTTTGCGCGCAGATCCCTATAGTGCCCATCCTCCTTGAGGTAGTAGTCACGATCCGGCAAGCCCAATCCACTCTGGGTGACCCATAGTGCATAGCGCGTCGTATTTTTCGCGTCGGGCTGGACGTAGAGCTCGATCGGTGTTGCCACGCCGATCTTTTCAAGATGACCCAAACGACCTGCCAGATCTGCCAACGAGCGAAGGGTCTCGATGGTCTTGAGCTCGATGCGCAGTGGCGAGAGTCCGGCGCGCTCTACAGACAAGGCATCCATGTAAGAGGCGTAAAACAACGCAGCCTTACGCGCATCGACGTGGTTCGATGCCAGGGCCTGTTCGAGCAACTCGCGTTGTTGAACCAGCGAATGTTCCTGCATCAGCGTGTCGACGCCAAAATGTGACCTATCTGCGGGGATTGGCACGTTCCGTAACCACGTTCCATTGGCGTAGGAGAAAAGATCGTCCTGTGGACGGACCAAGCGGTCGATGTCCGCCATTTGGATGCCGCCCGAGCGCGGGGAGTCCGCGAGTCCCGTCGTGTTGAAGCCGAATAATCCGAAACCGACGAGGCCCGAAACCAGAAGGCTGCGCATAAGATTGTACCTATAGTCCGCTTCGGACTATCGTATACTGTTTGCATTCGAAGAGGAAGATTCCCGTGTTGACTGAACTGGAAGGCGCCATCCTGGCGGAAGTCTCTTACCGCGGACGCCAGACGACTTTTCAGGTACGAAAGTCGTTTGCCGATTCGCCGTCTTTGGAATGGAAAGGCAGCGCGGGCGCCGTCTATGCCGCCGTGAACCGGTTGCACAAGGCGGGAATGCTCAGTACCCACGCGACCGGCGACCGCCGCGCTACCAAATTGCTTTCGGTAACGCCGGCCGGACGTACCGCAATGATGGAATGGGCCTGCGATCCGCACCGTGCGATCAGCACCGGCATCGATCCCTTCCGTATACGGTCGGGGATATGGCTGCAGCTCAGCGCGAGCCGTCGCTACAAAGCGCTTACGACTGTGCGGGAGGCAGCTCAGCGCGATCTGCAAGCCCTACAGAACTATGCGCGCAAGAAGGATACGATTGAACGCGCGAGCGTCGATTTAGCCGCGCGCTTGCAGCAAATGCGAATCCATTGGATTGATGAGTGTTTGAAGACCTTCGCCGAACACTAAGATGCCGTCAAATCTCGCTCCCGCCGTGGCAGAAGCGAGATTCTCCACATTTTAAACTAGTCCCCATTCCGCCAGAAATGTTGAGTCTTGAGAGGTGTCAGATGATCAAGCTTGCGGTTAAATATGTGAAGAAGGAGGAGGAGCAAACGTTGAGGCAATGGCTGTCGGAGCACTGCGCGGCATGGTGGATTCCCCTTATGGGGCCATCCCATTCAGCTGTGCCACTTCCGCGTTTTACCTGACGCACCACGGCTACAAACGCGAGCGACAAATGCCGGTACTCAATGAATTCGCCCGTGGTCGCGCCAAGGGCGAGTTTCCCGCGATTCTCGTCGGCGATTTCAACACCGAACCGGAATTTGCGGAAATTCGCTACCTCAAAGGACTGCGGTCCTTGGAAGGAACGAGCGCCTATTGGTGTGATGCCTGGGATCATGCGGGCGATGGTGGTAAAGGAACCACGTGGTCTAGGAGCAATGACTTTGCCGCACGGGCGCCGTGGCCCAATCGGCGCATCGATTACATTTTTGTCGCGCAACCACGCCTCGATGGCGCGGGCACGATCGAACACTGCTCGGTCGTGTGCAACGAAAAGGTCAATGACGTATGGCCCTCCGACCACTTTGGCGCGTTTGCCCGCGTGAGAGTAAAGTGATGGCGTAACTATTCGGCGACGGGTCGAAATCAAGACTTGCACAGCTGTAAGTTTGTCGAAGAACTGGGCGACTTGCGCAAGGAGCCTTTAGCAAATGAGCACGAAACAGATAATCGGGTTAGGTATCAGCGCGGCGATATCGGCACTGATCATGTCACCCGTGTTTGCGGCGGCGAATCCGACGGCCGGCGTCTACAAAGCACCGCTCAACGCCTATGGCCAGCCGGATCTGGAAGGGACCTGGACCAATGCGACCTTAACTGTGCTCGAGCGCCCAAAGGAATACGGCGCGCGCCTGGTTATGACCCCCGAAGAGGTCAAGAAAGTCGAAGGCGACGACGCGAAAATGTATGCCGCGGATGCCGCCCCAAGGGACCCCAAATTCAAGACCGCCGATCTACCGCATGAGTGCGGCAAGGGCTTCAGCGGCGCGGGCTGCGGCTATAACTTTGCGTGGATCGACCCGGGTAACAACGTCATGAGGGTTAACGGCGAACCGCGAACCTCGTTCATCACGGAACCTGCGGACGGACGGCTGCCGCCCTATAAGCCCGGCGTCACCGTTCCCAACATGTACATGCGTCCGCACTATGGCGAGAACCCTGAAAATCAAACGTTGGCGGAACGTTGTCTGACCTCGTTTGGCTACAGCGCGGGTCCAGTGATGTTGCCGCTGCTTTACAACAATAATTACGAAATTGCGCAGAGCAAGGACACGGTCGCGATTGTGGTTGAAATGGTCCACGACGTGCGCATGATTCACATCGGCGGCAAGCATCGTACCGACGGTGAGCGGCCGTGGATGGGCGACTCCATTGGTTGGTATGAGGGTCCGACCCTGGTGGTCGAAACCACGAATTTCCCGGAGGCAACGGCGTTGCGCGGCGCGTGGAAGGAACTGAAAGTCACCGAGCGCTTCACCCGCGTCGGACCGCATCGCATTCTCTATCAATTCAAGGCCGAGGATCCGACCATGTGGGATCGGCCGTGGAGCGGCGAATACGAATTCACGCCGTCGAAGGGGCGGATTTTCGAGTACGCCTGCCACGAAGGCAACTACGCGCTGGAGGGAATTCTCTCCGGTGCGCGCGCCGACGAGGCGGCTGCCGCGGAGAAAGCCAAGGTGGCCGGAGCCAACAGGACTGCCGAAGCGCCTCCAGTGCAGAGCGTTGGGAAAAAACAGTAAAGCTTGAAAGGACGAAAGCGGGGAGCGTATACATCTCATAGGCGCCGAAGACCTCACTTCACTTCACCTTCCTAAACTGGTCGCTGTGGTCCATCCACTCAGCGGTGACACCGATAGCTCATACTTGCCCGCGGAGCTGCTGGCCGTGAGCTTGCCTTATTTTGAGTCGTACACTGCATGCAGAACGCATGTGTAATTCTTTATGGATATAAGCCCGAGAGCACGACGTCTTTCATCGACATGCGCCTCGTCCTGTATCGGTTTTGGTTTCAACTGATCGTCATGGCCTTCGAACTGCGTCCCAAAACGCTGGTGTTTTCCCTGGGCTACCAGCACTCGGTCCGTCAAGAGAGCGTATTGATTGCCGTCTATCTCGTTCTTGCGCAGGCGCGGAGTGATGATTTTCAATGTCGTCGCTTGGAACGATGGGTCCGCATCCGCATGCGTGGCCAGCAAAAACGCCGGTTGGACTCCTTCAATTCCAACCATGACGTTTGTTCATTAAAGAATCCAGCAGAAGCAGGCGTCGCACTGAGGATGCCGATCGCAAAAGCGACTCCAAATTGCCGAATGTGCACGAATAATCTCCTCATCCTTGGATTGTTTCGCATTTAATCACTGTCCAATTTGGCGATTCCTGGTTACTCCTCGCCCCCCGTCTCCGCATCCTTCTTAAGTTTTGCCTGCGCGTTCACTTCCTCGAGTTGAACCTGCGGCGGCGGCACAGGATTGACGCCAGCGCCTAGGAATTGTAATCCCCATCCCAGAAATGCGGCTCGTTTAGATAACCTTCGCGCCCACCGTACGGCGAGCACAGAAATTCCGATGATCCCAAGCATGACGACGAACACAATGATCAAAGGCAGCAGCTTTTCCATTGAAGTACATCCGGGTCAGAAAGCACTCTCCAAGCATGTGTGCTGCGTTGCCGTTTGCAAGTCAACAAATTGATTCTCGACATAGCTCCTTGCGTCGCCATGTCGTTTCGGATGCGGTGAGTCAGACGCGCGAGCGCGATTGCATTCCGAACTTAAGTCCGAGGCCACGCTGTGCAAAGGGCACCCGACTGTAATTCCATTGGCAGCTCCTTTCTGGGTGCGCCAGCACCGAGCCCGCGGCGGGCGCCCCCGTCCGCGGGCGTCCATCCTACTTCAAGCTTATGCGACCAGCGAAAATAATCGCGTCGACTGCTCTTTGTCTATTGACGTGGAAAACTCACAGGCGCATTAGTACACCCAGCATGAGGCGAAACTGACGGGCCGCCGCGCGGAAATTCTTTAGCGATAAATCGCCGTCATCGCGAACAAACTGCCGACCCCAACAATGATCGCCGCGAACAAATAGTTCCTGATCCGTCTCGGTCGGCGATCGCCTGGATTCCACCAACGCTGCAAGCCCACAAAAACTAAACCCCCGACCGCCCCTTCCAAGAGACCGATGACAATCAGACCCGGGATGGTCCAAAAACCGCGGGCGATCGAAGGGGAAGCCGTCAACTCCTGAAGGAACGCGATAACGACAAAAACGACCATCCAACGAGGGAGGTAGTAGCGCAGGGCTTGCCGAAAAGGCTTGCGAGTTTGGGTGATAGTGGCGGTCACGTTGGCCTGCTCGATCTTGAGCTCGTTAGTGACTAATGGCCAAATCAGTCACCACGGATATTGGCTGTACCGTTTCGGCATCCTTGAATTCGACGGTCGCTTCGTAGTTGACACCATCCAATTCGAAACTCACATGACGCTTTGCTGGATAGCTGGTGAATAGCATCATGCCGCACTCAATGTCCTTAGCGTTGAGACGGGTTTTGAGCACTGCCATTTCGCTTCCTTGGCATGGAGCGTGCTCGGAGGCATGCAACAGCGCGCTAACGGCTTGGTAGCGTTGCGGATGCTGCTGTTTTAGCTGTTCTAAAACGCCGGGTCGGTTAAGATCGATCCGCGTCGCGCCGTCCGCGAGTGCGAATGAACCGATCATCAGAAATGCCGAAAGGAACGCGAGGCTGCGCATGGTTGACTCTCCGATGCTACGACTGACTGCCTACAGCCGCATTTAACGCCGAGCGGCGCATTGCGGTCAACGCCGCATCGCAAACTTCATAGATGTGAGCCGTTCAACGCTGCGACCTAAACCGACTCGCCGCCTACCGCAACATCCCGATTCTCGAGGATCCACCCGCCACTGTGACCTGCAGGCAAGCCAACACCGGTGCGGTGTACCGCAAGACCGTCGAAGAAATCGCCGCCATGCTCAGCAACGTGAATACGCCGGCAGCACTCATCGACCGCGAGGAACTGGCAATTCTCGATCGGCGCGTCACGCATCTCGCCCTCGTGAAACAGGCGCTACCAAAACATCCGCGCCAACATCCCCTACGCTAGGCTTGACCCCAAAGGCCGCGGCCGCATCCAAATCTCCGCCGAACTGCCCCTGATTTACGCGACCGGCGCCCGCAGGGGTCGCGGCGAAGCACCGGAAATCCGCTTTCCAGCGGATACCGACGCCACCGCGAAACCAAAACGGATCCGCCAATCCAAACTGGAAGCTGAGCCCTTCCTGCATTGCCTGCCGGTTTATCGTTACGACCCCTCCGCCTGATCATGCAATGCGCGCGGCGAATCACTTCGTTTGTGAACCCCATCCTGGTCCAGAAAGGTGAGCCCGAAGATCCGCTTGGCGGGATCGGGGGCAATTTCAGGTTCTCAGTACTGTAGGCAGTGATTTTGGATTTTTCTCGCAACAGTTTCGGGCAAAAGGAATTGAAACACCATGAGCTTACCTTTCTGGCGCTTGCTGCTGTACAAGGTTCCCTGGCTGCGAAAACTGATCGCTGGTATAGGCCGCCGCCGTCTTGCATGCGCAACATAGTCGTGCAAGGCATCATCCGCTGCGATGACGTCTACCTCACCGGCAGCGACAGTAACCAACAGTCATTCTTCAAGACACTGTATCTGCAATCCGGGGTGCCAGTCTTTGATATTCCGAGCGGCACCTGGACCATCGAGTCCAGTCCGTTAACACGCATGTCGGATAACATCTCAGCCAGTTACGCAGTCGGCGACTCAAACGGAATGTTCACGATGAGCGCCACGATTGATCCGTCGAATAACTCCGTTTCGGTAACAGTTCAGGGTTGGCTCAATCAAGGAACCGACGACGACAACATGTCTACGCCGCAGCAGACTTTCGTCGTGCCCGCTGACCAAACCGTGACCGTGCCCGACAGTGAACTGGACACCGGCGGTCCCTTCAACGACCGCGCCTATTTTCGCGGTATCACGATTTCAAACATAGCGGCCCCGATTTAAGGCAGCAACGGCACCAGAAGGACAACGTCGAACATCGTTAGGTGCGGCACGCCCAACCATTTCAGCAAACATCGCGACATGCACACCCCATTCGTATTCCGAGCCGCAGTTTATGGTGACTCGATCGATGACGATTTCCCGCTGCCGAAGGGTCAGGTGCCCTCGGTCGAGCAAACCGCCGCCCGTAAGGCGTTCGAACAATCGCTCATCTCGAGCCAAAGGCGTGAACAGACCAACGGTCATGACCCGGTCCCTTGATTTTCTCGAGGCGGCGTTGGACTGCCTCACTGAGGGGACACGGCGCGGGTGAGATACGGGGTGAGATCATGCTTAGCTCCTTTGTGGCAGCCCAGCCGCCAATTCCTGGAGTATGAGAGCCGCCGCTGCTCTCGCGCGCACCAGCCCGACAGCTTCTCCGGCATAGAGGGCCATCGCCTCCGCGCCCTCAACCACATCGCGAGTGGGTGACCCGAAGAAATAACGCGGAATTGATGAACCGTCGGTACGTCGTGCCACAGTTTCGCCCTCCCCCGGCCGGTCCGGCGCTAACGGTCGCCCCGCTTCCTCCCAGCGCCGCGTCGTGGAATTCTGCAACGTGCGAAGTGGTGCAGCCGGCCAGCCAATATCAAACAATTCAGAGTACAGCGTGTCATCCGCCGACGACGCAAGAACCCTTGTCAGATAGTCCTCGTGGATATTGGCTTCCGTTGCGCCAAGAAAACGCGTGCCCACCCAGACCCCTGTTGCGCCGAGCGCCATCGCTGCTGCGACCCCTCGACGATCGGCAATGCCGCCCGCCGCGATGACCGGCAACGGTTTTACGGCATCGACTATCTGCGGTACCAGGGACATCGTGCCCAGATTGCCGCGGACGTGGCCGCCCGCCTCTCGACCTTGCGCGACGATCAGATCGAAGCCCGCATCGGCCGCCCGCTTCGCCTCGCCGATGGAACTCACCACTTGGATTGCCACCGCCCCGCAGGATTGCACGCGCGCAAGGTAGGCGCTCGCATCCGCCCAGAAAAACGAAATCACGCGCACCCCGTGTTCGAGCGCGACCGCGAGACGCTCATCGATGGGGAAATCCAACACAAAATTGGCCCCATAGGGTCTTGTGGTCAATGTCCGCATTCGCTCGAACAGAACTTTCAGCTGTTCGGGGCTACGCCAAGTACAGGCCAGGTGGCCGAGACCGCCCGCATTCGACACCGCACCGGCAAGCTCGGCCGACGCGACCGAACCGATTGGCGCCTGAAAAATCGGGAATTCAAGGCCAAGGCTCGCAGAGAGATTGGAAGTCATGACGAAACCTAAATTATGGTAGGAGCACTACCATTCTGCCGTATGTTCCTCATCGTTTTGAAATACTTCCGCGGCCGTGCGCAATGCGTTGCTCGTCGCCGCACCGCCCGCATAAAACAGCATTTGCAGAATCGTCTCGACGATCTGCTCCCGGGTCGCGCCGATGCTCAAGGCCGCCTCAATGTGAGCGCGCAGCTGCGGTGCTGCAAAGCCCAGCGTGGTGCAAGATGCAATCAGCAGCAGTTCGCGGGTGACGAGATCCAATCCAGGACGCCCCATGATGCCCGCCAAAGCCCACTCAATGGTCATCGTCGCAAAATCTGGACATACATTATTTAAGGACGCCACCAGCTGCTCGCCGGAGTGACCGCCGTGCAAACGGCGCAACAGGTCCAGTCCTTCTCGATACGGATCGCTGCGCAGCGAGCGCGGCGACTGGTGATCCGCAGTCCTGGGCGTCGATTGACCCGCGGGCTTCTTGGGTGGGGCCGGAAAATCAGTTGCAGGAGTGGCATTCATCGCTTGGATCCTATCTATGTGTACCGGCGTACAGCATGAATGCAACGCATGCTCCGAAACAGACGCGCCGAGTGCGATCTTTCGCAACCCAGAGTGTGGAATCAAGCGGCCTTAAAACGTTCCGCCACGAAATCAATGAAACATTGCAGCTTCGGGGTCATCTGTCGATCGCGCACATAGACCACATGCAGGGGTCTCGCAGGAGCCTTCCAAGCCGGCAATACTCGCAGCAAACGCTTTTCCCGGATGTCATCACCCAGCAGCACTTCCGGTTGCATCACAATGCCGACGCCCGCGAGCGCCGCCTGACGCAGCCCTTCACCATTGTTGGCGCGCAGTCTCGGCGTGAACATGACTGTCTGCTCTTCGTCGCTCTGAACCAAGCGCCAACGGCCCCGCATTCCGGAAAAGCTGAAGCCCAGACAGTCGTGTTCATGCAGGTCTTGCGGCGTCTTCGGCCGGCCGCGCCGACGCAGATAGTCGGGCGAGGCGCACAACAGGCTCTCGTAGGGATTGAGCGTGCGGGCGACGAGCTGCGAATCCTTAAGATGTCCGACGCGAATCGCCACCTCGAATCCTTCGTCGACGAGATCAATCACGCGGTCATTGAGCGAGAGGTCCACGTTCACATCCGGGTATTGCCGCAGATAATCTGCTAATGCCGGTACCAGCCGGCGGCTACCGAAAGTGACAGGCGCCGCGACTCGCAACGTCCCGCGCGGCGCGGAGCGCAGTCGGCTCACCGACGAATCGGCCGCGTCAACTTCGCTCAAGAGCTTTCGACAGCGCTCGTAATAGACTTCCCCAACTTCCGTGAGCCTTTGGTGGCGTGTCGTACGATTGAGCAGGCGGCTGCCCAAGTGCGCTTCCAGCGCCTGGATGTGCTTTGCCACCATCGTGGCCGAGATATCGGCCTCGCGTGCTGCGGCCGCGAAACCGCCCAGCGTCACGACGCGCACGAAAATCGACATGCTCGTCAGCCTGTCCATATTCCACACCCCTGGTTGTGACACTTCAAACGATACGCGCCTTTTTCGACCTACGCACCAGGCTCACACTGCGCCCATCGATCAAATGGCGAGCAGGAGAAATTGAGGAAGATCCGATGTACCTATTGAACGTCAGCTACAGTCAATCACCGCAAAAAGTCGAACCACACGCCTCAGGCCACAGCGCTTGGGTCAAGCAACACCTCGAGAAAGGGATATTTCTTTTCGCCGGTCCCAAGAAAAGCGGCCTGGGCGGAGTCATCTTGGTCAAGTCGATTCCCCGCAAGGAGCTGCAGACGCTGTTGTCGGAAGATTCCTACGTGCAAGCCGAGGTCGCTGATTATGAAGTCCTGGACTTTGACTGCAAAATCATCGGCCCTAGCTTAAAAGGCTTGGCCGGCGAGTAGCGCCTGCCGAGCGGAGGCAAGACACGTGTCGAAACTCGATACTGACGTGTTGATCGTCGGTGCAGGACCCGTCGGATTGTTTCTGGCGAACGAATGTGCGCGCCGCGGCATTGGGGCGCGAATCATCGAGGCGAACGCCTCGCAGTCGATCCATTCCAAGGCGCTGGCCATTTTTCCGCGAACGCTCGAGATTTTGGATATGGCAGGACTGGTCAGCCCGTTTCTCGGGCAAGCGAACAGTGTCACCGCGGTCGCGGTCCTGGCGCATGGTCGACAGCTCGCGCACATGCCCTTAGCGCCCGAAGGCACGCCCTACCCGTTTGTCGCCATGGTGCCGCAAGATGTGACGGAACAATTGCTGGTAGCGCAGCTAAAGCGTGCCGGGGGCGCGGTCGAATACGAAACCCGATTCGTGTCGGCGAGCGAAGCGGAAAGCGTCGTGAACGTCATGATGATGCGACAAGGCGTTCTCACCGAACTGAACGCGTCCTTTGTTGTCGGCTGCGATGGCGCACACAGCATCGTGCGACACGTGCTGGATTTGCCGTTCGAGGGGGCCGAATACGCCGCCACGTTCATGTTGGCGGATGTCGATACCAATGAGGCGCTCCCGGCCAACGAATTGCAGCTATGCCCCCATGAGTCAGGGCCCATTGCCATTTTTCCGATGAGTGCGCGGCGCCGGCGTGTCGTGGCAATCGTCGACGAGGCCGATGGCGGGACTCCCTCACTCGCGCTGGTGCAGAGGTTGCTCGAGGAACGCGCGCCTGCAGGGGTTGAAGCCACTGCCCTGCATTGGAGCAGTTATTTCCACATTCATCGCCGCCAAATCAAACAGATGCGAGTCGGGCGCATGTTTATAGCGGGCGATGCGGCCCACATTCATAGCCCATTCGGCGGACAAGGCATGAACACCGGATTGCATGACATTTGGAACCTGGTCTGGAAGCTTGATCTCGCCGTACGCGGCCACGCCACAGAGTCGCTGCTCAATAGCTACACGGCCGAGCGACATCCCGTGATCAAGGAGGTCATCGAGACCACCGACTTTTTGACAAAGGCCATGGGGACACCCAGCAAATTGGCGCAATCTTTGCGCGACACCTTGATTCCAGTTTTGTCGCATCTGACGCCATTTCAGCACGCCTTTGTCAACCGGCTCTCAGGATTAGAAGTTGACTATCGCGGCAGCCCCATCATTGAAGGAGCCGGGAAGCGATTCTTCGATGATTCGCTGCGCGGCGGCCAGGGTATCGGTAGTCGATTTCTACTTATCGGCAGCAGTTCCGAGGATGACAAGAGCAAGGCAGAATCGCGTCAATTAGTCGCGTCGCTCAGTGACTTCGTGGAACTGCGATTCGGCGATCGCGACGATACAGCCCTGGTACGGCCGGACGGCTACGTTGCCTACTCGACCTGCCATCGCACGGCATTAGCATTGAATTCCGTGCGCCCATTGCTTCAACGCCAAGTTCACTAGGAGACCTAAAATGTCAGCACAGACCATATTTCTGGCAGGCGCCGGCGGCGCCATCGGCCGCAGGCTCGTGCCGCAGCTCGTCGAGGTGGGACATCGGGTCTTCGGCACCACCCGTTCGGCGAATAGAGTGCCGCAACTCGAGCAGCTCGGCGCGACACCCGTCGTGGTAGACGTCTTCGATTCCACCCAGGAGGCAGCA
>Ga0210398_10001932_pt1 | contig 20640 bp, 26 predicted proteins | sample IncBWC4OmetaG_FD_161047 | JGI IMG/M metagenome (GOLD analysis project Ga0210398, IMG submission 161047) | Forest soil microbial communities from Barre Woods Harvard Forest LTER site, Petersham, Massachusetts, United States - Inc-BW-C-4-O | ecosystem: Environmental > Terrestrial > Soil >...
GCTTCAATTGTTGCTCGACCGCGCCGAAATCAGCGACGTGCAATTGCGCTATGCGACCGGCCTGGATTCTCGGGACTGGCCGCTGTTCCGCTCATGCTTCACCGATGAAATCGAGACCGACTTCACGTCAGTCTTCGGCGGCCAGCCGCGCAAGGTCAGCGCCGACCGATGGACCGAAGCGGCGCGGCGCTCGCTCAGCGGCCTCCAGGCAACGCAGCACATGATTACGAATCACGTGATCACCGTCACCGGCGACGACGCGTTGTGCATCGCATACGTGCAGGCGCGGCACTATCTGCCCAACGACTCGGGCGACAACCTGCAGAACATGTTCGGCTACTACACCAATCGATTCACGCGTACTGCTGCCGGATGGAAAATTCGCGCGTGCAAGCTGACGCTCACATGGCAGACCGGTAACCAGGGCATATTCGCGCTCGCCAGCGCACGCTTCAAAGCCGCCGAAACGGCCAACAGAAGTTAGCAGCTTTCGCGCAAAAAACTTTCCGATGGAGGAGCCGATGACGCTCAACCTGAATCCACTAATCGCGGCAGGCGTCGTGGCGTCGACCGCCGCGACCGACGCCGTGTACGTCATGTTCAACGCAGCGGTAACGGCGCGGAGACCGTCGCGCGCCGCATCGTGGAGCGCGCTCTGGTACATGCTGTCGGCATTCGCCGTGATCAGCTACACGGGCAACTCGGTCTACGTAGTCTTCGCCGCGACCGGCTCATGGATCGGCGCCTACTTCTCAGTGCGATGGCTAAGCCGCTCCGATACAAAGCTAACCCCAGGCGGCCCCGCCGCAGTCGGCAATCCCCCGGTGTGAAGGTGTCCCGGATGTACGATGGGCCGGGAATCCTGCCCTGCGACTCGAGGCTCGGAACTGAATGGAGAACTAATGGAGCGGGTGATCGGTTTCGAACCGACGACGTCATGCTCTGGCGAGAGTCGCTATTCGCCCCGCCTATCGCAGATCTCCAGACCGCGAGTCCGCTCGCGCTCGATGAAGGTCCGATTTACCTACAGAATGACATCTGCTAGTTTCCGCGCCGGAAGCGGACTTCAGCCCGGCGCGCGCGCGGACAATCCGCCAAGGGAGGAATATGAACTATCACCAACTCGACCCACGACAGTGCCTACGGATTGCCGCCGCGCTGGCGATTGCCTTGCTGGTCATTCACGGCGCCGCGCAGGCACAAGAAGATGATTCGGCGACTACGGCGTGCGGCACGTCGATTGCGGCGTGTGGCTGCACGATTACGAAGTCCGGCACCTACACGGTGACGGCGGACCTGTCGAGCACGCAGGGAACCACCGCGGTCGGCGACTGCATCGCCATCAAAGCGAGCAAGGTCATCCTGAACACACACCAATTTTCGATCACAGGTCCGGGGGCGGGGACTTCGACCGGGGCCGGGATTGACGTTCTCAAAAATGCCAGCGGCACATTCATCGAGGTCGATTCGGAGCTGGAAGACTGGAAGTACGGGCTCGAGGTGCAGGGCAAGAACACGATCGCGGACGACGCCGAGTACGAAGATAACCTGGTGGGCGTCTTTCTGAACGGTGCCACCGGCGCGAACATCAATGATTTCGATGCCCCGGATAACACCGTCTATGGGGTCTGGATACGGGGCGGCAAGGACAACCAGATCAATTGCGCAGGCTTCGACGACAACGTGGGGACCGGACTCTACATCGGCTGCCATGATGACGACACCCGCGGGACCAAATGCAGGGGAGTGAAGCCGAGTTCGGGGAATCGAATCTACGATTTCAATTCCGATAACAACGGCGACGCTGGTGTCGTTATCGACGTTGGCAACGAAGGGAATGTGCTTACGGATTTAACTATTGACAACAATTTGGGAGGCGTCGACAGCATCGACGAGAATCCAAGCTGCGGTACCGATCAGTGGATCAACAGTGGTTCTGATGTGTTCGGCGTGACCAGCCAAAGTTGTATTCCATGATTGAGCAGCCGCGGCGTGTTTCTCTTTCAAGGGGCGCGTCCCAGAACCTCGTATCAAGGCTGCTTCATTTTCGCGTCGATCTTCGAGGCTATTCCCCAAGCCGCATCTCGAAGAACCAGCTTCTGCGTCGTTATAACCGATAGCCCGTGCGCGCTTCCAACGGTCACCGTCGGAACTAAGCCGCTTTCGGGCTGAGACTGAATGCTTATAACGCTTGCCACGATCTTGCCGCTCTGCTGATCAATCAGGTCGGCTCTTACCTTGGTCGCATCGTGGGGAGCAAAGTAAAACCCGCCAGGGAGTAACCCTAGTGCGGTAGCTTCCGCCGTCTTGCCGGCGGTGCCTGGCAAGTAGGACAGAATGCTGCACTTGACAATCAGCGTTTTGGGCTGAACTTGTCCGGGCGCTAAGACCTGGTGTCCCTTCGTTCGTAAGTCGCCCTCTAACTCGTCGGTGAAAAAGCTACTGATATCGAATGAGAACGTTTGACCGGTCTGATTCGTGGCCGGGAGAACTTGGAGAGTTTGGTAGCCTTGCAGAGGTACGCCCAACTCCTGCGTTACATGGGTTGATTCTACCGCGCAGCCTTGAAGAAACATTAAAAGAAATAGACAGCGAACCGAGCGCGCTCGAGGTCGCGATTCTTCCCGCATGTTGAGTTCCCCTTTAATATTCAGCAGCGCCACGATACTTCAATCGAACCAACAGAGAAAATGACCACAACCAGTGTCGTTTTCGCGACCAGAATGTGGACGAGAGCGGCTGCCGTGGCGGGGCTTCATGACGTGTATTCTCTCAACCACGCATCTCGCCGCCAGACCTTTCGCCCGCGCCCGCTCGCCGAGCCGCTCCGCCGTGGCGTGTCGTGAATTGAATCTTCGTGCTCGGACTAGTAGTACCAACGCAGCTGAGGACCCCCAATTGGAAGGATTGGATCCGATGCATGCAGAACGATCTTTTACATTTCAACCAGCCACGGCTTTGATCGCGAGCTTCGCGCTCCTGGTGGCAAGTCCGACGCCCGGCACCGCGCAGACGGTCGGCGTTTTCACCGTAGCAGCGGCCGCCAGCGCCGTCGGTATCGCCGGTTACGACAACTATAAACCTCCGCTCTCCCAGCAACAGACTGCGGTGATCCAGACGGCTCAGCAGACTGCCCGGTCCAGGAAGCGCCGGTCCAGCATGCCGTCAGGGCCCCTGAGACGGTCTCCGAAAAGCAATCCAAGCTAGCTGCGATGGAAGCCTATGACCAGCAACTGCTGGCTGCCGACGGCTATAGGGCTACTGCGCGCCTTGACTATGGTAAGTGCAACGGCGGCCCGCCGACCGGCCTCGTCGATCCAGGCAAGCACTATCACAGCACCTCGACCTGCATCGAATACGCGGCGGTCGTGACCTCGAGCGCCAAAGCCGGGCAGCACGTGCATATCTACGTGCAGCACCGCGGGGTGTCGGACGATATCACCGATACCAAATTCACCGCAGTCGAGGGCCCCGCCTTGCCGACGAACTAAGCCCACGCGGCCCAGCCGCAGTGGGCAATCCCCCGGTGTGAGGATGTCCCGGATGTGCGACGGGCGATGAGTTCCGCCCTTTGATACACTCGCTGGCGATGCTGGTCTGTTCATTTTGCGGCAAAGACCAAGATCACGTGCGCAAGCTGATCGCGGGACCGACGGTCTTCATTTGCGACGAATGCGTCGACCTCTGCAATGACATCCTGGAGGCAGAGACAGCGCCTTTTTCAGCGGATGCGGCCAGGGACTCGGCGGAGTCAACCGCTGTCGGCCCGAATTTAGTCACTCCAAGAGTTGTGACGCGATACGTGGATGAACCACTGAGGCCCTCATCGGCAGCCGCCGTCGATACTATTTACTGGAACTGCGAGGGTTGCGGATGGAAGCTCGGGCTCAAGCCCGGCCCCGCGCCGCCGGCAACTCACTCTGAGGAAATCGACCTGGGAACCTGGCCCGGCCCGCTGCGCGAGCCCCCTCAGCGCGACCTCGTGCCCGCGTGCACGAATCCCAAGTGGCAGAGAGTATCAGGCCCCTCATAAGCGTGAGCTGCGGTAGCCGTCTGCATGCCTCTCTATTCCGGTCTGCCATTTGTCGGTCGCTTGCCGCTCTGCTAGTGCGTTGCCGGGGAGGGAGTCTATGCAAACACGAATCGTTCAGGTGGGAGCAGCGATCGCGGCGGTTTCACTTGCTCTGATAGTGGCTCGAACCGAGGCGTTCGCGGCGGGCAAAGAGTCATGCTCGACGACGACCACGGACGTCTCGACTGGTCCGAGCGCCGACGGAGCCGTGGCCACCTGCGATGCTGCCATCGACGGACCCAACGGTGCGACGGCCAAGGCCTCGGGCGAGGACGCCAATGCGACGGCCGAGGCATCAGACGGCAGCGACGCTAAAGCAACCGCGAAGGGAGGGCATTCAGATTCGACGGCCGAGGCCGAGGGAACCGGCGGCAGCATGGCAGTGAGCTCCGCGAAGGGAGAGGACGCCGACGCGACAGCCGAGGCATCAGGCGGCAGCGATGCTAAAGCAACCGCAAAAGGAGACGACTCCGATGCGATAGCCGAGGCGGAGAGTGGCAGCATGGCCGTCAGCTCGGCGAAGGGAAAGAACTCCGACGCAACTGCCGAGGCCGCGAACGGCAGCAACGCTCAGGCAACCGCGTCGGGCACCGACAGCGACGCGGAAGCGTCTGCTGAGAATACCGGTACAAATGTAACGGCTCTCGCGACCAAGGGCTCTACAGCCATCGGCAGCGACACCAGTCCACCGACTTGCATGCGACGGCACGGCGGCAAAGCTGTAGTCACCAGCCCGATGGGAAACTGCAACTAAGCACCGCGAACGAATTGATCAGGTTTATGGAGCGGGTGATCGGTTTCGAACCGACGACCTCGTGCTTGGCAAGCACAGGGTGCCGCCTACAGCAGGTCGCAGCCGTTACCGACAAGCCACGAGTATCCTCATATTTACTCGGTTTTAGGTGCAGAGACTACGGGACCGGATCCTGCGTTTCCTTGACGGCGCGCCTACAATCTGCCTACAATTATTATGTTGGAGGGCGTGGGACCACACTTAAAAAGCAGCAATGAAGAAGAAGCCGGAAATAGATATTGATGACCTATTGATACGGCTGAATCTTGCCGATCTGGCGGCGGAGTCGAGCGAAGGTTCATCCGACCGGTCTCGGTTCCTAGTAATGCGCATACGAAGCGCCGAGATTCAGATTCATCCAAACGACCACCCTCCTCCCCACTTCCACGTGCGAGTAAACGACGACACGGCTGTTTACGAAATTGCGACCCTAGAGCTGCGCAAAGGCTCCATTCCACGCCACCTCGCAAAGGCAGTTATGGAATGGGCGCAGGAAAATCGCGGTGCTCTACGGCGTGCTTGGGAGCGAAGCCGACCAACAACGGTTCAAGCGAATAACCAGTGACTCTGGTTCCTCCAGTATATTTGCTTCGCAGATTTCCACGGCAACAATTCCACCTTTCAAACCCCTTCTCGCAGAAGGTTTAAGTGCGTGTCGAATTAATGCCGCCAGCAGGGGAGCACACCGCAGCAATTCAGATCCGGAAACCGTTGGGCCAGAAAGACTTTACACACGTGGAATTGTTGCCGCGGGAAAAATTAGACAGGAGACAGATTCATTGAAGCTGACGAAGGCATCTGTACGGACTGTGGCTGTTCCGTTGACGGGCCAGGTGTTTTTTCGCGACGACGAAATCACGGGGTTCGCTCTGCGCGTTCTCTACACCGGGGCCAGGACGTTTATCTGGGAAGGCCGAATCAAGGGCCGCAATCGGCGCATCTCGATTGGACAGTATCCCGATTTGAGCGTCGCCGCAGCGCGCGACGAAGCTGCGAAGATTCGCGGCATCGTGGCGAACGGTGGTGATCCCGCCGACGATCGGCTTGCTGAGAAGCGCGAGCTCACGTTCAAGGATTTGGCGGACAGGTACCTCGAGCTGCACGCCAAAGTGAAGCGTCGAAGCTGGGCGCGCATCGAACGCCGGCTCGAGCTTCACTTCGAACGCTGGAATACGCGCCGGCTGTCCGACATTAGAGCCGAGGATGTCGCAGCTCTTCACATTCGTATCGGAAAGGAACGCGGTAAGATCGAGGCGAATCGAGCCGTCGAGCTATTGCGAGCCGTGTTCAATTTCGGCCGCCACACGCTGAAATGGCACGGTCAGAATCCCGCCGAGAGGATCGAGAAGTATCCCGAACGCTCGCGCCGGCGATTCCTCAGCGTTGAAGAGATGCGCCGGGTGAACGCAGCTCTCGCCGAAGAGGAGAACGTTTACTGGTGCGCGTATTTCCCGCTCGACCTGATGCTTGGCCTGCGAAAAGGCGACTTGCTCGCATTGCGATGGGAGCAAATCGATTTGAAGGCGCGCACCATCATCCTCCCAACGAGCAAAACGGATGAGATGCTATCGCTACCCTTGCCGTCTGCGACTGTGCGGTTGTTGCGAGCGCTCCCGCGGCGCGATGGGAGTCCATGGGTGTTCCCCGGCGACGGTAAGACTGGGCATCTGGTCGAGCCCAAGGCCGCGTGGCATCGGATTCGGGTGCGGGCGGAGGTTACGGACGTCCGGATCCACGACCTACGGCGGACGCTCGGGAGCTGGTTGAAGGCGAGCGGCGCGGACCTCGCGACGATCGGACGCGTGCTGAATCATGCCGATCCCGCCAGCACGGCCGTCTATGCGCGGCTCGACACGGAAGCGATTCGGCCGGCGCTCGAAGCGAACGCGCGATTGATGCGTCTCGGTGTCAAACGCAAGCCGGCTTCGCGACCGCCGATGGCTTAACCAGTAAGTCATGTCGCGTGTGGAAAGTGAAATCCTGACCGAGTAAAATCTCCGTTAGAGGTAAATATGACCAAACGATTCCAGATGGTGCGGAACGTGCGGGGGGTGCTGGGAACTCTGGTGTGCTGGGGAGGTGCAACCGACGAGCAGCTCGAGCAATTTTGGGAAGAAACATCGACCGCTGATGTAATCTTCGGTCCTGGTGCGACGGCGTACCTGCACGAGATTGTTTTTCACGGGAAGCGGTTGTCCGACGCGGGAGTATCGATGAGGAAAGCGCTACAGCCGCGAGTTGCACCGCAGCCGGTGAGGGCAGAGATCGCAGAGATAAAGCGGGTCGAGATGCACTGGCTTACCGAGCAAATCATGGGAAAAGAGAAGCCTCTGTACATGCGGCGATTGGGGCTCTAATTCTACCGGAGCAAAAACAAATGATCTGTGCCAAATGCAATCGGCCGGGTGCCCTTTCACTAGGATCGGAATCGGTAGCCACAGGGAACGAGATTCATTTTGCGTGTGAATGCCCGAGGTGCGGCAGAGTCATCTGGCGTGCGACACTTCTGAGCCCGGCAGGGCATTCGCCTGCGCAATTCGGCCCATCAAAGCCCTGTTCGACGGAATGTCCTCACCACAACCTGATCTAGCGGGACGGATGGTGAAGCTAAGTAATCATCCTTTTCCTTGGCCGTCGAAGTGGGAACGAAGGAAATAAGCGACATGGTTAACTACGACATTGATGCCTACAACACGGATCTTGGATGGGTTGCCCGCGCCACCCGGCTTGATCGTTACGGCCAGGACGAGCGTGTCTTTTGCGCCGGTTTAGGCTCTGAGGACGACACCGAGCAGAAGGCCATTCAACGTGGCGTCAGGTGGGTACACTCACGCGGTGATAGGATCAGACGAACGACATCGCAAACCCTCGGCCTCTTTATGTAGTAATCTTACCGTGGCGCAGCGAGAAACATTCATCGCTCAGCTTGTTTGTCCGAAATGCGGGAGAGGGTGGGCGCGCCATATGCGCGGAGAATGAAAATCCGATGCACGCAGTAGGCTGATTAGACCGAATCATCGAAGAGGTGCCACGAAGATTCGTGTAGCGGCGTTGATCTGAACGGCAATCAGAAAGTCGCATGTAGCAAATGCGGCGTGCAGATGACGACCTGATTCAAGTCTAACGACCTATTTCCGGCAGAGCTTCCGTTTCACCGCACGCTTCGTCATTTCGGCGCGCACACAGTGACTAACACAAACGCGAGCGCGGTGGCCTTGGCAGCTTCATCGCGCAACGAAGTTTCAATACCGCGATCACAGGCGCGCTCGGCGGCTTGCAAACTTGCGGATTAGGTGACATCCGCCAAAAACCGGGATAGTCTAAGCCGCACTCGTTCAGGCTCGCGCAAAGAGCATTCCCAAACGACCAAGGCGCTCCAACCAAGACGCCGAAGCGCACGCACGCTACGGCGGTCGCGCGCTGCGTTGCGATCGCGTTTTGCTTTCCACAACGCCGCATTTCGAGAAGGTTCTAGCCGTCCACGAGTGCACCTTCCGTGCCGGTGCCAAAAGCAGCCGTGGACAAAGATCACCTTTCGTTTGAGAACGAAGACCAAATCTGGTTTGCCAGGCAGATGAGGGCTGTTGAGCCGACAAGCGAGACCCATAGATCGGACCAAGCGGCGCACCGCGAGCTCGGGTTCAGTGCTCTTCTGCCTGATTAGAGACATCCGAGCGGTCGTCAGTCTGTCCGTCTTGTAGATCGACATTGACATTGATCGCTAAGAAAAATCGCGAAGCGATACCACAGGGTCACTTCAAGCAGAGTATCTTACGCTTTAAGGATTTCTCGCCTTTCGGCATACGGCGCTTGGCCGCCTGAGAGCGGCGGCAATTATCAAGCCAATTGCGCGAGCGAGTTTAGGAGGTACTGCATTCCCGATCTGCGCTTCTTTGGACATATAACCGCCCTCGAAAACGTAGTCCCGAGAGAATGTCTGTAGACACGCCGCTTCCCTGAGGGTGATCGCACGGTTCTTCCGCGGATGGAGAAAGCGCCCGCAGGCCGGAGTAGTGCAACGTGTCGTTAAAGTCGGCGCGACATCATCCCATCGCATTCTCCCGTAGACATTCCCGCAGGCAGTCTTACTTGCGTTTCTCTTGTGACACTTTAACTGTAGATGAGCGGGCAAACTCCTTCGGCTTCCGCCATCGTGCGGAATTGCCGCTATTCGTTTTGCAACGATTGGCGAATACTTTCGACTCCGATGCAGGCTGTCGCCGCGAATTCGAACAAGTCCGTCGAGCACCTGCCGGACGGTACGCCGCGCCACGCGTCGGCGGAGAAGTGGGTGCTCAGGGCTGAGAGCCGGCACCTCATGATCCTTGAAGCCACGGATTGCGATCAGGACAAGGCGGCGCCGCGTTTGCGGGACTCCAAAGTGAGCTGCATCGACAATCCCGAACCACACGCCGTACTTTCGTTCACGAAGCTGTCTCACCACCGCTTTGAAACGGCGTTGACGAGCGAGCTGAGGTACGTTTTCCATGACCACGCATCGAGGCCTCAGAACATCAACGAAGGAAATCACACGGCCCACTAGGTGGTTGCGTTTGTCGTTGGCTCGACGATTCTTAGCGCTCATTGTCGAGAAGGTTTGGCAGGGCGCACAAATAGTAAGAACGTCTGGTTGAGTTCTGAGACCCACGCGTCTCTTGAGCTGCGCCGGAGCGATTTTAAGGAGATCGGCCGTCAGAGTCGCAACTTCTGGGTGATTGGCCGTATAGCTTCGGATGGCATTCGGGTCTAGATCCGCTGCTGCGAGCACGCGCAGACCAGAAGCTTTGTATCCAGCTGTGACACCTCCCGCCCCAGCGCAGAGATCAACGACCGTTAGCTGTTGCGTAGGGAGCCAACCGTTAGATTCCGCCGTCTGATCGATTCCCGTGGACATCACGTCCCCTCGGATTCAGCCTGCTGTGGCTTGAGAGTCTCTGGCTTCTGGTCGAGTGATTGCAGCCGAGGGTCGCCTTCGGGTGCGCGCTGGCGAACGACGGCAAGGAAATCCTTATGGATTCGTTCTGCCACGTCCATGAGTTCGTCCCAAGTACGGATTAAAATGCCACTTTTCTCCGCCTCGCCTGCCCACCGTCGACCATCGTCTGATAGGTGGTGCCCGATTAGCATTCCCGAATAGATGTTCGGAGTGCCTGCCGGGCCTGGCGCGGACTGCCGCAAGAAGCTCACGTAATCCATAATCTGCTGGACATCATTCTTTGCTATGGTGTGAGAGGGACGCTTGACCTCCACAACCATAAACCGCCCTCGCGTCGCGATGCAGAAAAAATCAACTCGTTTTTCCGAGTCTGGATCAGCGTTCGGATCAAGCCGGAAATGATCGATCAGGAGAGTTTCTAGCCTCTTCTCATGCTCGACCACGTTCCATTCCGGATCTATCAACCAAGTGTGGTTGTATAAGAAATTTTGCATGTCGGGTTTTTCGGGAACGTCAGCTCGAATCATCTCTTTAAATTTCTGAATGATTCCCACACGAGCCCGGACGACCTCCGCCATCTTCACAGTCTCGAATACGTCCAGTTCCGTGACAAGTTTGAGAACTTCCTCACGGGCGCCTTGGTCGGTTGCACTTAGTGCTTTGAGCAGCGCAAAGAACGAGCTGTCCTCGAAGGCTCGTAGCACGAGATCCAGCAGTTCTTTCGCACGATCGGGCTCTTCTACAATGCTGGGGATCGACGCAAGCTCGTAAACGATCTTCCGCGCCTCGTCTTGCTCGGTTGGTCGGAGCTTGCTGATGCGCTCCTCGACCGTGTGGTCCAGTTCGCTAACCATCGCTTGAAGCGTCGCGTGGTTTGCTTCGATCCGTCGGTTCACCCAGTCAGTCAGAGCCGCGCGGACCTTCTCTTCGCCCCATTTGAGGAGGGCTGTGGGCATCGGTTCCGTCCAAACGATCGCCTGACGATCAGTAGCGATGTAATCGTCGCTAGCATCGAGCTGGTCCGCGAGGACTTCGCCAGTCATGTATTGCATGCCATGTTGACCGTGCGCACCACCGCTTAAGTCAAAGAAGAATGGCGTCTGAGCCATGCGTCCTCGAACAATCACAGAAATCCCCCGAGCGTTTTCAACGTCGATCGGTTTCTCGGTGAATCCGATCCACCAAGATACCGCCCCCACCCCGGGTACATCTTCCGTCGCGATGCCACTTTCTGGAATCCGGAACTGCACTGGCGTCTGCTCGCGCAGCAATTCGCTGCCATTGATGAAGACGCGGAACTGTCCCCCGAGAATAGCGAAGCGACGCGCCATTGCAGCTCGAAATTGGTTCTCGTCGATGGTTCGTTTTAAGATCAACCGCTTCAGAATGATCTCCGTTCCATTGGCTTCCTTCGTAGCTTCGTCGGCGATCACGTCGGGACGGTAGGACTCGACGAGCGAGGCTTTCCCGCCCCTCGTCATCTTCACGAAGTCCATTGCGAAGTGCGTGACCCAACCGGCTCGGACCGTCCGCACTTCAACGACCTCCGCGATCCCAAACCCAGCAAGTTTGCCGAGACCCTTACGGCCCATGAGGAGGCGGCCACCTTCGCTTCGGTCAGACGTTTCGGCGACGCGTCTATCTCTGCCGAGTACGAGATAACGATCTTGGCAGTCTCCCCACGTCATGCCCCTTCCGAAGTCGCGCACGCGAATTTCTTGTTGCTCGTTAAGAGGGATCCCAAGCGGAATAGTCAATTCGACTCTGGACGAGTCCGCATCCCATGCGTTTGCGATCAACTCCGCGATTGCGGGAACAGGTCCGCGGTACATCGACAGACCTAGATGTTTGACGACGCCACCTGCGTACTGCATCGTCAGGGTTCTGACTGCGGCCGCCGTTGCCGTTTTGGGCGGCCCGGATGGTGCAACTGTACGCTTGACGGCGCGTTGTGGTCGTTTGTTATGTTTCTTCTTGGCCATCCCCTTGACCGCTTTTCCTCCAAACCAAGTAGCCCGCAATCCTATCCGAAATCTGTAACGCTGTCCGCTTAAACCTGAACCATTCCCGCTCTCGCCCAGGTCGGAGGGCGCTGAATGGAACTCCCTCCCTTCCAAGGTCGGCAGGGGTTGGCGCAACTGTGCTTCAACCCGTTTTAGTTCAAATAAACGCTCAAGCGGCTGCTCATACAATCTAGGTTAGAGTCCAGCGAGATCGGGCGATGCCTCGTGATCATCACACGCCCGCGCGGTTCTTCTGCTTTAGAAGCCTGCCCATCTGCCATGCCTAGCGCGAAGCCGTTCACGCGAATGTTTTCCGCGCGCGTCCTCGATCGCGTCGAGTCTCTCTTGTTTCCCCAGAACGCCGGAAATGTATGGTGCGGCGGGCTGATATTTGTTGAACGGAACACGGATGTATTCATAGGGGCCGGGCCGCCCAGCTTGGACCGTCGCCAGCGCAGACATCGCGAGCGCGATGACTGGATCAACGCGGTCGCTCTGCTTCGCCTTGCCAAGTCGCCAGCCCCTGGCGGATTCGATCGCAACCGTCTTGGCGATCGCCTGTCGCAAATCGTCGGCTCCATAGCACACGATTTGCCGACGCTTGATCAGCTCGAGCAGATTGCCTGCCATTAGCGAAAGGTTGGAAAGAGTCTGCGGCCACTCGACCATGTTCACGCCGGCCCGTGTCAACCGCTGGCTCAAGGCTATGCCCTGCCAGGGATCGAAGAACACTGACTGCACAGAGAACCGCGACCGCAGACTTAGGACCGCAGCTTCCGCTGTCGATTCAATATCCAGAGTCTCGCCCGTCACGGGCACGAAAATCTGATGACACACCACGCGGACCCGCTCGCCATCCCAGCCGCACGCGAGTAAGGCCGTACTGTCGTGCTTAAGTCCAAGGTCGAGCCCGGCCCATATCGGCATCGATGTCTTTGCAAGGATGGGCTGTAGCTTCGGATCGACGCAGGCATCCCACTGCTCTAGGTCGATGAAAGACGATTCGGACGACACCCACTCGTTGCGAATGAGTCGCGCATACTGCGACGGACGCATCGTCCGTTTCATCTCGGACACCCAAGCTTCGGTCTGCCAGGGAGCGCGCATTTCGTTCGACCAGTAACACAAAAAATTTCCGTCGCGGTACAAGTCTGGCGCGATCCTTTCGCCATCTTTCATCGCGCGGTCGTACAGATCGCGGAGCGGCCCGGGCTCGCCGTCAAATCCGGCCGTGCTGACGGAAAGACGAAACGAAATCTTGCGCGCCGGCGAGGGTACGCCCTCATCGAATAGGCGCCGGCTGCTTTCGCTCGTGTAGTACGCTAATTCGTCATACACGTTCAACGTCGGATTTCCACCGGAAAAACCTTCATAGTCGTTCGCGAGCGCGCTTATGACCGTCCCCGTCGATCGAAAGACGATCTTGTTTGCAGTTATGTCCGCAGAATCGCGCAAAAGCGGCGACGCCTCGATGATCTGCGCCACTGCGCGGAATACCCGGGATGAGGACTGCTCCATATCGTTGGCGAGTAGATTTATTTCGCCGCCCTGGCCGGCGAGCACAACCGCCGTCGCGAGCACAATCATTGCCGCGAGCCCGGTTTTGCCGCTTTTTTTACCAGCCGAAAACGTCTGCTCCGTATGCTGCATCCGTCCGTCCGGAGTCCGACGAAAGGCTTCACCTAGGAACACGATCTGTTCCGGATACAGGATGAAAGGTTGCTTCGTCTCGGGGTGGCGCAACGCCTCTTGAATGAAGTAGGTAGGGTTGGACCGCCACCGCTCGAGCACCGCGTCTTGCTTACTCGGCATTTTCGCCGTGCTCCGCGAGCGCCGCGGCCAGATCGATCGGTTGCTGCTTGCGCAGTTTACCGAGCACAGCCGGCGAGAGACCTAGGGCAGTCGCAAGTTTGAGCTGTCCCGCGATCAGGCGATTCACGACTTCGACGCTGCTTCGCAACTCGCCGTATTCGTTCACCAGTCCCTTTTCGCGCAGGAATTCGTACGCGTCGTGACCGAGAATTGACAGTCTCGCGAATGACGCAACGAGCGGCGCATATCTCGGTTCGTCGAGCTCCGGACAAACGACAAGCAGTTGTCGCCGGAAGCGCCTGGCGCGTTGGTCGCGCGGCGGCGGACGACGGCGAGATGGCGTGTTCTGCTCTGTTCGTTCGAGTGTGGTTTCCATCATGATTCAAATTGTCGGGGCTGGGGACCTAAGAGGACGAGTCCTAGACCCCCGCGCGGTTTGCGCTCCGCGCTTGCCCCCAACCTTGGAGCCGGGAGGACTCGCGGGCAACAAGTCCCGCAAGTTTTCGCGGATGGAGCGTCCGCGTCCCGGCAAACTTTGTTTCACTATTCCTTCCGCGCGTCGCGTTTCGTGATGTTCGTCGAACCATCGGGAAATAGGACTCGCGAGGGTTTGATGAGCAGTCCCGCCGGATCGCGGACCAGTTCGGCGTCGCTGTCGTCGGGCTCGCGAATCTCGATCACTGGCACGCCGGGCGTCGCATCGTCGATCCACCCGGGATTTGTCGCCGGAATCCGCGCGATTTTGACCCCGTAGGGGTTCGTCGAACGCTCCTCGGACAACAAAGCGACCCCGGCTAGACCACCCTTGCCGTGGCGCTTAATCATCGTGGCGACGTCCGCGTCCGCGATCCCGAGGGCCGCGTTCACGCACCGCTGCGCGGGCGTAAGACTCTGTGTTGCTAGCGTTGACATTCTGTGACCCCTTTCGTTTGCAAAAATTCCGATGAAAATTCCGCCTACCTGTGTCCCGCTCATCGCTGGATCACCGTCGACTCTCCGGCGTTCGGCCCTGAGCTGGCGGAAAATGGCCTTGATGCGATTTCAGCTTTTCTGTTCAACATCCTTTCCGCTTCGGCCAGTCGGGCGGTCGAAGTGCATTGTCGCAGCCAAAATTCCTTCGAATATCCTGAGAGTCGGAGGCGATCAAAAAAATCGCCGCCCCGTAGAATTTCGCGGCGATCGGTTTTGATCGCGCGTAGTGCGGAGGCGTGAATGTCGATCTGCTCGCCAGGCTCAAGGCCGTCCCTGAGAGCGCAAACTTCGAAGCCATTGATTAAGTTGCGCTCGAAGTATCCGGCCGACGCGCAACGCTTAACTTCATCCGACGCGCTCCAAGGCTTGAGCAATCCCGACCTGAGCTCAAACTGGAACGCCGTAAGCAGTTCGTTGGCGAAATCGACGAGCATCCCATCAATCAAATGGAATCGTCCGCTCTCGATGGCGTCTCTCGCGCGCGTGTGGAGCAACGTGAGTCTCGAGCCCTCGATCACGCCCCGGGCATCCTGTCGCAAATCGGCCGGCAGAATACGGTCGCAAATCTGATTGACGCGAGTGTTTAACCGTTTCACTGGATTGAATTCGATCGTTTCGTTTGCAGCAAAAAATTCTTCGCGGTTCATTTCTTTCCCCCTGTTGTCATTCAATGAAGCTCCCAAGCTGACCGCCGTTATGCACCGCCCCACCAGCTTTCAATCCAGACTCGCGAGTTTCTCGATCGCCCGTCGCGGGATCACCTTACGACGTCCGATTTGTACCGCCGAAATCTGCGTGAGTTCGATCGCGAGCCTAAGCCGCTTGATCGACACACCCAGCTCTCTCGCTGCAGCGGGAATCGAGAGGAACAATCCCGTATCGGTTTGATTGATCTGCATTTCGCGTCGAATGAAGCATAGTCAGGGCGTGCCTGAATGTTTTTGGGTTCATGCCGACATCCGAATCCGTTCTTCGCGCCAGATCGCGCGCCTGGCCGCTTCCGCGGGACGGCGAGCCGGCGATTCGATTCCGATCTTGATGGCGCGGGCTCGGATGGCGCTCGCGGCTTCGCCCAGTGTGACCACACCCAAGCGCAACAGCTCGATTATGCCGACTCCGCTCCACAGCCACGTACATGCCTGATCTAAAATGTCGGTCCCGAAGCGCATGCGTTTAAAATCGAGAGCTACGGCGCCCCGCGCGAGCTGGTCGGTGTCAGTCGCGAGCGTCTCTTCGATCATTGCCGCGCGATCGTCGTGATGTTTCTGCGCCAATGCGCAGACGAGGCACAGCGAGGCGCCCTCAGCAACCGGCGCAACCCAGCGACCGAACCCGCATCCAGGCGTGCTCCACACCTCGTCAAACGCCGCATGGCCCGCGATCGCATTTGGGAATGGCCGATGGCATCCGGCACAACATGGCCACGCGGGCCCGAGATCAATTCCTAGCTCGATTTCGCAATCGCGGCAGAGCGCCATTGAGCCGCCGACTGAGAGTGGACTCGACGCGTCCCCGTGCTCGTTGCGATCGAGCGGCAACGCGCGACATCGAATGCACTCCTGATCGGCCGCTGTGCGGGCTGGTAGGTGTGATTCGCCAAAAACGCGATGACGTCGCAGATCGAAATAGACGGAGTTGGATATTTCACACGACCCGGCCACCGTCCGGATAAACAGGCGGGCATGGTTATCCCAAGTCAGTCGCACCTTCGGACGCGCCTCTGTGATGCTGATCGCGGCGTCTAGCTCGCGCGCTAGCCGCCAGCATGCGCAAGGCACGCGCGCCGATGTTACGTTCGTAGAACTCATCGCTCGTGTCTCTCCTCTCCCGGCCCGCTGGCGCGCCAACGCCTCTCCGGGCCGTCTTGTTTTTACTTTTGCGTGAGTGCCGGCGTGTAAGGACTGGGCGGACTGACGCGACCCTTCCTATCGACGCTGACGAGCAGGCCGTTCGGCTTCCGCGCGGTAAAACTGTGCGCAAAATCGAACAAAATTTCATCGCCCTCGTTACACGCGGCGAACATGGCGTCCTCTTCTTCCTGGTTCGGCCAGAAATATTTAGGCTTCCCCATGTACCAGCGCCGGTAATTGATGCGCTGAATCGCGAGCGCTGGGACGCTGGGCGACACCTCTCGCACCACGATCTCTTCGCCCGGCTTCGGTAAACCTTGCCTCTCGCGCAAGACTTCGGCGACCTCATCGCGGAATAACACAATACGTATGAGCGCCCGATCCACCGACGCCGTCGGCCCTTTGGCTTCGATTCGTCCGGTTGCTCGGTTCAACGAAAAGGCAACGCCCGCTTCTGTTTCGATCGCCTCGAGTTCCACGATATTCATTTTTTTTTAGAGCTCCTTAGTTACAACGGCACCTTTTGCCGGTTCGTTCTTCACCAATTTCAACGCGGGCTGCTTTTCGGCACGAGGACCGGGCCGACTAGCTTCCGCAGCAAACATCTCGCGAGGAATCTCGTCGATAACCTTCTGGCGCGCTTGAGTCCTATTCAGACCGCGATCACATAAGAAACTTACCGCGGCCGTCTTCCCCATCGGATTTTTTTCGAGAGCGTGCATCAGCTCGACGACGGCGTCTTTGATCTTCTGTTCGCGCGAGGCGGTCGCGTCGCGACGAGCGCCGTCAAGCGCGGCTTCGACTTCGCCGGTGACTTCGCGCATCGCCCATGGCTCATCGTCCTTCATGGAAATTTCGATGACGAAGGGATCTGGTTCTTCCGCTGAGCGAAATTTCGAAGGCACCACGGCCAGGCGGTACGTGTCGCGACGATGCCGGCGTTTTGCGCGCAATGCCCATGCCTGCTCGCCCGACTCGGGCAGGGATTCCCACCAAACATCTTTGCGCGGGTCGAGATCCAGGTTGGTCGCGTCGCGGCATTCGAGGACGATGTCGGCGCGATCGCTCAATACACCCGAGCCGCGGATCTTCCAGCCCATTTTGTCCGTATTGCAGAGCGCTAGGACGGCCGGTCCGTTGCGCGCCACATCGAGGAGCGGTGCTAGAGCCGCGCCGGAATCGCCGCCGCTGCTCTCGTCCACGCCTTCCGTTGCTGACGACACGCTGTCGATGATAACGACATCGTAATCGGCAAACGGGAAGGTCAGCCAGGTGCGGTCAGTTAGCGGTGGCGCATTCAGCCGGGTAAGTATTTTCAGATTCTCACCGGCCGCACCTGCGCCCCAGGCTTCTGCCCGACGTCTCAACTCGCGAACCGGATTATCCCTGTCTACATAAAGAACCCGACATTGCGTCATCTGCTGCCCGAGAAAAGTGCCGCCAGTAGCAAGAGCAACCGCCTGCGCCATCGAGACATGCGTTTTACCCAGTCCGCGCGGCGCGACGAACAGCGTCAGCGAACCCGGAACGAGGATCCGGTCGACGAGCGGCTCAGCGTCATCCTCACCGGTCGCCGCGAGGAAGTCCGGCGCAGCTATCGCCTCCGTCCAGATAGTCGGCTTTTCGAAGTCGTCAGCCATCAACGCTCACTCGGATCCACGCGGCAGCTTTCAAGCCACAAGTCGAGCTCCGGACGCCGATAGAAAATATGTCGTCCGATTCTGAGAAACGCCGGGCCACGTCCGCAGCCGCGGTAGAACTCGAGCGTTCGCGCAGGCAGACGCAAATACTCGCCCGCTTCAACCGTGGTCAGTAGTCCCGATGGCGGTGTCGCGGCGGCCATTAGAGCGCCACGTCCCGGCTTACTTGCTCGTCAAGCCATTGGTCAACGTCACGATCGAGCCACAGCATTCGCCGCTGTCCGAGTCGCCGGCGAGGCGGAGGGAATTGCCCACGCCTTACCCATTTCCACACAGTACTTCGGTGCGGGTTGCCGACACGCGCGAGCACTTCTTCGAGCGTCAGATAATTGTTGCTTTCGTTGCCCAGCGTTCCGCTGTAGTGATTCATGCTGCGAATGTAGCACCGCTCTCCCGTGCGCCTCTGTTTCTATCCGCATTACCAGTGCCTGCCTTGACGGCACGCACTTATCGGTTAACACTAAATCGTGGCTAAAACGCTCAGCGACCTGCAGCGCTTCATGTTGCGACGCGCAGCGGAACATAGAATTGCTCGCGGGAAGCCTGGCGTGACCGGCGACCTGTTGTACGAAGAGGTTCTCCGTAAGTTCTATCGCTTACCGCGGTCCGCGTTCCCGGAACTCCGCGTTGCGGAAGCTGCGATTAGCCGCTCTGTTCGCGCGCTCGAGCGCCGGTGCCTAGCGATTAAAGTCCATCATGGCCGGCACAGGGCTGGTATCAACCTAACCGACGCTGGCCTCACCAAGGCGCGGCTCATACCGCCGAGCCGGACGCTACCTCGAGCGAACCGCGATTCCACAACCGCAGAGTCGATTAGGCACCGCTTCCTGTGGCGGCCGTTGCGCGCTTATCTAATTGGAAGTCTCCACCCAGACAGCGGACACATCGAGGAAGTGATGAACGGCATAGGCGAGGCCGGGGAGATCCAAAACGTACACGAGCTGATCAAAAAGGCCGCCAGGCGCAGGAGCACGGCTGCTCGATTTCGAACGCGATACGCTCCTGCTCGATTACGATGGCGATCATCTTTCCTTTGAAATTGATTGCTTCTAAGAGCGGGGGTCGTGAGTTTGGACTTCCATGGTCTGACGTATTCAGCGTGATAGGCCCTTCCGAGTCGAATGAGACCTCGCTAAACTTTGCCAATAGGAGTAGCGATGCGCACAGATCCTGTTCTCTGGCCCGCACCCTCACTCCAGGAGCTTGCCAAGCGGTTCTGGGGGGAGATGGTTAATTCCCAAGGATTAGAACGTGCACTCTTCGCAGAACAGTTGCGCGGTGGCTGGTGGTGGGCGGTCTGGGAGGACGACAAGCTGCGAGTAAAGAGGCAGCACACGCAACTCGCTGGTACCGCATCCGGCGGCAAAGGCGGCTCTCTGGGAGAGCCAATCGTCGAGTACGACGGAGCGGCAATAACCGCTAAGGGGCTGGGCGACGACGATTCTATCGTCGGCGAGACTCTCGATATGATGGTCAATCTCGCAAAGCTCCTCAAGGAACGAAGCGACCAATCGGGCTGGGCCAGCGTGGCGATCGCCGGCGATCCCGAGATAGAGCAAAAACTAAAGCAAAGATTGCGCGCCGATTGGAGCGCGCCGGACGTTTTCGACCCTTTGGTCAGACTTTCTCGACGGCAGTAATTCTGACCTCGCGAAGCCCTTCTCTCCCATGTCTATTTGATCTGAATTATTGCGTTATATTATTTTATTGAGCGCACTAATTATTATTCAAAAATCCCTTCTCTCTCAGATACTTCGATCGCTGTAATTGCTGCGGTGCTTGTGGCAGAGGGGCGGCAGCAATTCAGGCATGTAAAACCAAATGCCGCGTGGTCTTTCTACGATCGCGCGGTGAGAGTTGCGGTTTTCAACAGCACGCTTTCTCTTCAATCGGTCAGGTGCGTTTCCATACGAAGATGCCAATTAACAGCGGCGATCACGCGATCCGGTCCTCAAGCTGAAAACCATTGCCGAGCCCGCGTTTTTTCGCCACGTCTACAATCGCAGCGCCTACAGTACGCCTACAATTTTAACCGCACTGGGCGCCCGCGGAATAAGCCGCGATAACTATTTGATATTTAAGCGAAAATGGAGCGGGTGATCGGTTTCGAACCGACGACCTCGTGCTTGGCAAGCACGCGCTCTACCAACTGAGCTACACCCGCTCTCCGAAACGGTAGATCGAATCCACTTGATTATCCGGCGCGAGCGCGCCTGTCAAATCACCGCGCGCTTGCCCGCCGCCGGGACCGGCTTCGGCGTCAGCGCTCTGACCACGCGCACGTAGTAGTCGACGCCCGACCATACGCTCACCGCCATCGCGAGCCACAGGATAAACATGCCGGCCGCGAAAAAATCGACGTGAAAGTAGGTGTAATGAATCAGCAGGCCGTGAATCGCGATCGCCTGCAGCGTCATCTTGTATTTGCCGAGCTCCTCGGCGCCGACGATTAGCCCCTCGGCCGCCGCGACCGCGCGCAGTCCCGTCACCATGATTTCGCGC
>Ga0210398_10001934_pt1 | contig 20633 bp, 19 predicted proteins | sample IncBWC4OmetaG_FD_161047 | JGI IMG/M metagenome (GOLD analysis project Ga0210398, IMG submission 161047) | Forest soil microbial communities from Barre Woods Harvard Forest LTER site, Petersham, Massachusetts, United States - Inc-BW-C-4-O | ecosystem: Environmental > Terrestrial > Soil >...
GGCTGGTTCCCTCGGAACGTACGGGTGAATCTTCGGCTCCGGTTGATGCAACTCCATCATCCGCACCGTATATCTTCGGGCTACGTCGGAAACATCCACCTTCTTCGGCTGATTCAGTCCGAGAAACAACAGAACAAACGCAACGGTGTGCACCAGCAAAGAGACGACAAAAGAGGACGGACCCCTCCTCGGAGGCACAGTCTCCCCGAACAGCGAAATGATGGATGAAGACCTCATAATCGATTCAACGTTTCCGCTGCTTACTTCCCGACTATTAGCCCATGAGTAACTGTAAGGCCCAATAGACAGTCCTGTCCCGAATTACTCGGTAAATTCCATATGCAGCAATTTCCAGACCATTCTTCATTCGCTCTGCAAAGCCTTGTGAACCCGTAGCCGTGCTCAAGTTAGGTGTCTACTCAGCTACAGTCCAATCGGCTCGTGGTATACACGTGTTCACACTTGGGGCCGAATCTGCCAGCTAAGCTCCTGATTCTCAATAAAAACGAGACCCCGCCTTTGGCACACCAATTGCCATAGAACGTTAGAAGTTCGGAACTGCCCGCCCAGTCGATTCCGGGGGATTGCTGAATGAACCGAAGACTACTCAATATTCTCTTGATCGCTTTTGTGATCGCCGCCGGATGCAGTTACGTCGTCTTCCGTCTGATCGGCAACCGGATCTCCGCTCCCCATGTGACAACCACACGGGTCATCGCTGCCGCCGGCGACATCAAGCTGGGAAGCGTTTTGCGCAATACTGATCTCACGACAGTCGACATCGTCGGAACTCTGCCCAAGGGTGCCATTCTCAAACCGGAAAATGCAGTAGGCCGGGGCGTGATCTCCAATCTCTACCTTGGCGAACCCATCCTCGAAAATCGCCTCGCCCCTCCCGGTTCCGGTGGGGGACTCGCCGCCACAATCCCTACCGGCATGCGAGCTGCTGCCGTCAAGGTGAATGACGTCGTCGGCGTAGCGGGATTCGTCACACCCGGAATGCACGTCGATATTCTGATCTCCGGAAACCCTCCCGGAGTCAATAATGCGGCCGAGGGACCACGAGTGAAGACCTTGCTCCAGAACATCGAAGTCCTCTCCGCCGGTACCGATATACAAAGGGACGCGGAAGGAAAACCGCAGCAGGTGCAGGTAGTCAATCTACTCGTCACTCCCGACCAGGCTGAGGCCCTCAGTCTGGCAAGCAATGAAACCCACATCCAACTCGTCCTGCGGAATCCTCTCGACAATGACGTAGCGAAACCCACTGGCACCGCCGTGGCCAATCTCTTCTCGGGTGGACCCACGCTGAAGGCGGTTCCCGTCTCTCACGCCTCAACCGCAAAAGCCGCGCCCTCACATTCGTACCTGGTCGAAGTCTTCAACGGATCAAAGAGAAGTGAGGCAAAATTTGCCTCTGGCGAGGAAAAACAGTGAACTCTGGAACGCTGATAGCTTGCACCTCACTCTGTGCCCTTTCGTTTTTTTTCGGCCCACATTCCATTCTTCAGGCGCAGGCTCCCACGCCTCAGCCAACCGAAAGCGCCACAGACACTTCGAACGATCTCTCCGTCACAGTAGGGAAATCCGCTCTCGTGGACTTCACAAAACCAATCACGCGCATCGCCATCGGCATGGGAGAGATCGCAGAAGCCACCGCGGTCAGCCCATCCGAAGTCATGGTTAACGGTAAAGCCCCAGGCAACACCAGCCTGATCGTATGGCAACAGGGAGGTGAGCGGCAGTTTTTCAACGTTATCGTTCATCCTAGCCGGGCTGCAGCCGAGGACAACATCGCGTCGATACGCCGTGAACTCAAGCTGGCCTTGCCGGCGGAAAATATCAACGTCGCCTCTGAAAACAACCTCATCGTCCTCCGCGGAACGGTAAGAGACCTCACCGACTCCGACCGCGCCGTTCAGATAGCCACCACCGCTGGCAAAGTCGTCAATCTCATGTACGTGGATGTCCCACCAACACCTCCGCAGATTCTTCTGAAGGTTCGTTTCGCCAGCGTGGATCGGAGCCTTGAAAAGCAGCTTGGCATTAATATCTTCAGCACCGGCGCGACTAACACCATAGGCGCCGTCACCACAGGACAATTCACTCCGCCCTCCGTGAGTCTCCCCGGCAGCGGCACCACCTCCGGCACTTCCGCAGCTGCCACCGTAGCAAATGCCCTCAACCTCTTCTTCTTCCGTCCTGACCTCAACTTGGGTGCAACCATCCAGGCACTTGAGACTCAAGGCGTCGTTGAGGTGCTCGCTGAGCCGAATATGCTCGCCCAGGACGGCAAACAAGCCAGCTTCCTTGCCGGCGGAGAATATCCTTACCCCGTTGTTCAGGGTACAAGTGGAGGTTCAGGCACGGTCTCTCTCCAATTCAAGGAATTCGGCATTCGTCTCAATTTCATCCCGACCATTACACCGCGTGGCACCATCCGTCTCCAGGTTGCTCCCGAAGTCAGTTCGTTGGATTTCACGAACGGCATTAGTATCTCCGGATTTACTGTCCCCGGAATCGACGTTCGCAGAGTGAAGACCGAGGTGGAACTCGGCGAAGGCCAGAGCTTCGCTATCGGCGGACTCCTCGATAACCGCGAGACCCAGACATTCCAGAAGATTCCATTCATCGGTAGCATCCCTATTCTAGGTAAGTTCTTCCAGTCCATTCAGAAGAGTCGCACCAACACGGAACTTATCGTGATCGTAACCCCCGAAATCGTTCAACCGATCGACAAGGGCCAGCCGCTGCCGCAATTGAACTATCCCGAGAAATTCCTGCCTCCGAATTCCAAGATTCCCATGAACACTCCCACCGGAATTGCGGCCGGAACGGCTCCTCCAGCGCCAGCCGTGCCGCCAATCCCCGTCGAGAAGCTGGTAAAAAGCATGCAACCTGAGAAGGACCTTGTCATTGAAGGTTCTTACTCCACAGGGGGCTACGGCACAGGTGCAGGTGCAGGTATGGGTGCGGGCATGTCGACCTTGCCAACTCCGCCGACCTCGCCTCAATAGAAGAGGTGCACTGTGATGAGCGTTCCAGTGAAACTTGCCGAACGCAAGGCTCAATCCCATGACCCCTCGGGCCTTTATCTCCGAACAGTGGTCGCTTGGTCCATGCGGCGGTAAACCTATGAGAACCGACCCAGATCTGATGAATCCTCCCCCCGCCGTCTCGGCCCGAGTCGACACACGAGACGGTGCCATGTCGAGTTCCGACCTCGAAGCCCTGAGTCTCTCTTTGCGTGCCTCGATCACCACCCGTGCCGAGTCAACCAGACATCACTCCCGGCTCAGCCAACTTGGTCCCGATGCGAAGTTTCACCTCCGCATGGCCCTGCTCGTCGGCCTTATGCTTTCCATCTCGGTCGTTGGCTGCAGACTGGCATCGATTCATGTCCAAATAGACGGTCGCGTCATCGCTCTCTTGGCTGTCTTCGCGATGGTCGCTCCTCTCCCGCTCTACTGGCATGAGAAGGGAAGGGCAATCCTGCGGGAATCGACCCTTGTGCTTCCGTGGGAGTTGATCGTGATTGCGGCTGTCCCATTTCCCGTCCTGATTGCCGCGCGATGTGGTATGCCCTTGCAGGACGCCCTCCTTGGGCGAATCGATCAGTCCTTGGGGGTCAGCGTTCCGTCCATCATGGTTTGGGCCAGTCACCACTGGCTCGGAACCCTCATTAATGGCACCTACCCGCAGGTTATGCCGTTCCTTGTAGTCGCCGCCCTGTTGCCTCCCATCGTAGGCAAGACGAGGGCAGCAAGAGAGTTTCTGCTTGCCAATCTGATTGCGTTCGCCATAGGATTGCCGCTTTTTGCGCTAATCCCCGCCGTCGCCCCCTGGTACTACTATCATCTGGTCCCACCGCTCGATCAGGCCATCTGCTGGGACATGCTTCGCGAACTTCGGCTTCCCGGTCCATACGTCTTCCACGGGCAGGCGGTCGGCCTCGTCTGCTTCCCATCCTTCCATGTCATCTGGGCCATTCTTTGCGCCGCGGCCCTGTGGGGATTCCGGCCTATCCGGATCCCGGTTGCCTTGCTGACTCTGCTCATCATTCTGTCGACACTCACCACCGGCTGGCACTACTTTGTCGACGTAATTGCCGGGGTGGTCATCGCCGTTCTCGCAATGGCAGTCGCCCGGGTTTACGCCATGTGACTGGGAGTCCAAGCATCTCCGGCCCTGACAATCACATCTGTTTTCAATGCCAAACAGGAAGTAAAGTTACCTCAAAAATGAAGGTTCGGAATCTCACCCGCCAAACGGTTCTCGCAGACACGGTCAAAGTCGCCGACCAGGCCGCAACTCGCCGCAAGGGTCTTCTGGGGCGCACCTATCTTCCCGTCGGCGAAGCCCTCTGGATTGTTCCATGCGAGTCGGTCCACACCTTTTTTATGAGGTTTTCCATCGACCTCGTCTATCTCGACCGATCCAGCAAGGTTAGGAAGGTGAGAACCAACGTCCCCCCATGGAGGATTTCCATGTGTTTCCTCGCGCACTCGGTGATCGAACTCGCCGTGGGGTCGGTCCAGGCAAGCCAGACCAGCCAGGGAGATCAACTAGAGTTCTCGGCCGCCGACGCTCTTACGCCGCCCTCAAACTCTTGAGGCATGCCGGAAAACCGTCCTAAACCCTCCGCAAAATCGGATTTCCGCCGTCGTAACGGCCCGCCATGCAGCATTTTGCTGCGCATGTATACCCGGGGAATTAAATCCCATGATCGTTGTATACAACCGTTCACACCGCCGTGGGCCAAAGGGAGCTAAGTCGCCTGTTTATCGATGGATAACTCCTATAGGCAAATGGCCCTTCGCTTGCGACTCTCTATGTCAACTCCCAGTCTGTGGCTGGATAATCCGAACCAGGAGAAGAACCCAAATGAAAGACAAATTGATGCAGCTCTCGGCGAAATTGCAAGTGTTGCTGCTGAACGAAGAGGGCCAGGACCTCATCGAGTATGCCCTCGTTGTAGCTCTAATCGCTTTCTCGGCAACAGCTGGAATGAAATCGCTGGCGTCTTCCATCAACGCCGCCTTTCTTCAAGTCGGCACTACGCTTAGCAGCTACATTACCTAGTTCATGGCCGAGGGACGGCGAGAGCTGCCAAAAATCGGCTCTGCTGTCTTCGGTGTCCTTACTGGACAAACAGCATCTAATGCTGCGAAACGGAGGAAACTCTCAATGGTCACTAAACCCTTCAAGCCAGCGTTTCGTATGCGAACCCTTCTGAATGAAGAGGGGCAGGATCTCATAGAGTACGCCCTGGTCGTTGCTCTAATTGCCTTTGCAGCAACGGCGGGAATGTCCTCTTTGGCTGCCTCCATCAACAATGCATTTCTTGGTGTCGGCACGACCCTTAGCAATTACATTACGTAGTGTTTGCTTTGTATCACTTTGCGCCGCGCAACTTCAGATCATAGGGCACACGCGCTGTTCGACATCGGCCAGCGGGTACCTCTTTGGTCCCGCTTAGGCTGCGCCTTACTTTCAGTAAGATGAGATAACCATGATCGACGGAAAACGCATAGCGGTTGTCATGCCGGCCTACAACGCAGAAAAAACGTTGGAGAAGACCGTACGGGCGCTTCCCGCCATCGTTGACATCAAAATCCTCGTCGACGACTCCAGCAACGACAACACCGTCCGGCTATCTGAAGAACTCGGTGTTCAGACCTTCATCCACGACTCGAACTACGGCTACGGACGCAACCAGCAAACCTGCTACCGTGAAGCCCTCGCCGCTGGCGCCGACATCGTCGTCATGGTCCATCCCGACTACCAATACAATCCCGCCCTCGTCTCCGCCATGGCCGATATGGTCGCGAGCGGAGTCTACGACGTCGTTCTTGGCTCCCGCATCATCGGCGGAGGAGCCCTCAAAGGTGGCATGCCGCGTTACAAATACATCGCCAACCGCTTTCTTACCGCCTTCCAGAACCTATTCCTCGGAGTCAAGCTCTCCGAATACCACACCGGCTTTCGCGCTTTTTCGCGTGATGTCCTCCAGACTCTTCCGCTGCTCGAAAACTCCGATGACTTCGTCTTCGACAATCAGATGATCGCCCAGACCGTCATGTTTGGCTTCCGCATCGGCGAGATCTCCTGCCCCACGAGCTACTTTGAGGAAGCTTCTTCCATCAACTTTGGGCGTAGCGTGAAGTATGGCCTTGGCGTCCTCGCCACCACAGCATGTTTCGTCGCCCATAAAACCGGCATCGTGAAGTTGCCGCTCTTTGACACCACCGGCAGAAAAGTAACCTTCAAATACTACTCAGGGGTCGTCTAGCAATCGTGGCTCGCTTCACTCCGACCGCCGTTCAAGACGCAAGAGAGGCTCTTCGTTAGGATATGGTCCTGTCTCAGGCCCCGGCAAACGGTCCTTCCCTGGCCCTCATCGAAGGCGGCCTCACTGTACTCGCATTAGCCGCGTCATTCGGACTACCTGGATTTGGTTCTCTTTGGTTCAGCCGAATCGAGCGCGTCTTCAATCAACTCGCACGCCGAAAATCTCTATCCGTAGCAGTCATCGGCGTCGCAGCCTTTGTTCTGCGTCTCGCTGCCCTTCCATTCTGTCCTATCCCGTTTCCGTTCGTAACCGATGACTTCAGTTTCCTCTTAGCCGCCGACACGTTTGCCTCCGGCAAACTCACCAACCCAAGCCCCGCCATGTGGGTCAATCTCGAAAGTATCCACGTCACCATGAAGCCCACCTACATGACCATGTACTTTCCTGGCCAGGGATTGGTCCTCGCTGCAGGCAAAGTGCTAACAGGCCATCCGTGGTGCGGGATTCTTGTCGTCACCGCTCTCATGTGCGCAGCCATCTGCTGGATGTTACAGGCATGGCTTCCGCCTTCCTGGGCTCTTCTAGGAGGACTTCTTGCCGTCCTACGACTGGGTCTGTTCAGCTACTGGATCAACACCTACTTTGGCGCCGGTTCCATCGTTGCTCTCGGTGGTGCACTCGTCCTTGGAGCTCTTCCACGCTTCATCAAACACGCCCGCTTTCGCGATGCTCTAATCATGGCCGTCGGTGTCGCCCTGCTGGGAATCTCCCGCCCGTATGATGGCTTGTTGCTGTGTCTCCCAGTGGCCGTTTACCTGGGAAGGTGGATATTCCGTGGCAAGAATCGTCCCTCGCCGGGATTGCTCCTCCGCCGCACGGCACTCCCTCTCGCATTGATCATGGCAGCCGGCGCGTGGATGGCTTACTATGACTACCGCGTCTTCGGAAATCCGCTCACCTTACCCTATTCCGTCAATCGTGCGCAGTACGCGATCGCCCCATACTTCATCTGGCAATCGAAGCGGCCCGAACCCAACTACCAGCACAACGTAATTCGAGAGTTCTACTACCAGGACGAGCTCAACAACTTCAACGCAATCCACAGTCTCTCGGGCTTCATTCCCGAGACGCTCCTCAAGGTCGTCCGCGCATTCGTCTTCTACGCCGGTATCAGTCTGCTCATCCCCCTGATTATGGTGCGGCGAGTCCTTCTCGATCGTCGTCTACGCTTCCTCATCCTCTGCCTTCCAGTATTAATCGCTGGCCAGCTCATCGAGGTCTTTCTCCTTCCTCACTACCTCGCCGCTTATACCGCCGTCTTTTATGCCATCGGCCTTCAGGCTATGCGTCATCTGCGTTTATGGAAGCCAGGTGGCCACCCAGTAGGCCTCACCTTGCAACGGTCCATCGTAACAATTTGTGTCTTGATGGCCGCCTTGCGTGTAGTTGCTGAGCCTCTCCACTTCGCCCTGCCCCGCTGGCCCACTACCGAGGCCGCCGAATGGTTCGGCTTCAGCAGCTTGTCCGGGATCGAGCGCGCTACTACCGAGGCGGCCCTCAAACAGATACCTGGAAAACAACTAGCGATTGTCAGGTACGCCCCCGGCCACAATCCTCAGGTCGAATGGGTCTATAACGCAGCCGACCTCGACAACGCAAAGATCATCTGGGCCTGGGAGATGGATAACGCTGCCAACCAAAACCTCATCCACTACTACAGAGACCGCACCGTCTGGCTCGTCGAGCCGGATATAACGCCCGCGAAGGTCACCCCCTACGCCTCGCCAGCCCGATAGTTATCCGCCAACTCTATTCCCAGGTCAAACCAGAAATTTGCGCAAAGCCGTCCCTAAAACAAGCAGGACGAAAAGAATCAGCACCCACATAAGATATTTCTCAATCTTCATCGAAGAATTTCTTTCAAAGTGCATAGAAATTGCCCCAAGTGGAAAGTATCTCCATCCCACCACTGTCAGACTCATGATAGTCGTTCCGGTCGGAGGTTTGTTTCGATTGGGCGAACAGCACTGTGTTATCGGCCCGATGATTACCTTTTTCTATCTCGTTGATTACCACTGGCGACCCGGACACGAAGCAGTCCGACAGACTAGCGCGCATTTTTATAGATCATGCCCAGCAACTCGTCATACATCGCCTGTCTCTCCTCATCCGATCCCGTTCGAATCGCATGGGTTGCACAATGGGCCAGATGATTCCGCATCAGCGCGCGTGCGACCGCACGCAGTGCCTCCTGAGTCGATGACACCTGCGTCAAAATATCAGCGCAATAGCGGTCTTCATCCACCATGCGCTGTAGTCCGCGCACCTGCCCTTCGATTCGCCGCAGCCGTCGCAGGTTCGAAGCCTTGATCGCAGAATCGACGCCTACCGCTTTCCGCGCCGCTGCTTCCAGCGAAACATTTTCGTGAATTTCTCTTTTTCTAGTCATCTCTTCTCTCTCACGAAATTCACGAAAGCTTCAGCCCTCGCAATCGCAGACTGTTCGTCACAACGCTGAAGGAACTCAACGCCATCGCCGCACTGGCAATCACCGGGCTCAACAGCAACCCGAAGACCGGATACAAGACCCCGGCCGCCAGAGGAATCCCGATGACGTTATACAAAAAAGCCCAGAACAAATTTTGCCGCATCACTCGCATCATGCCGCGCGACAACGCAATCGCCGCCGCCACGCCCATTAGATCGCTCCGCATCAGCGTCACATCGCCGGCTTCCATCGCAATATCAGCACCCGTCGCCATGGTCAGCCCAACATCCGCCTGCGCCAAAGCCGGAGCATCGTTAATGCCATCTCCAACCATGGCCACCACGCGGTGCTCTGCCTGCAGACGCCGGATGGCCTCAACCTTTCCCGCCGGCAACACTCCTGCAATCACATCATCCACTCCAGCTTCACGCGCAATCGCTGCGGCCGTGCGTTCGTTATCGCCAGTTACCATAACGACTCGCAGACTCTCGGTATGGAATCGGCGAATCGCCTCAACCGAGGTCGCCTTGATCGCGTCTGACACTGCGATCACCCCAGTTAGCTCGCGACCCATCGCGATCCAAAGCGGCGTCCGCCCTTCGTCCGCCATCCTCGCCGCGCGGTCTCCCATTGCTTCGGTAGCAACGCCAAATCTCGTCATCAACCCAGCATTTCCAATCAGCACGCGTTCACCGTCAACCATCCCCACAACACCCTCGCCGGTGAGGGACTCAAACTCCTGCACAGTGGCCAACTCCAGGCCCTGCTCCAGCGCATATCGAACCACCGCCTCCGCCAAAGGATGTTCGCTAGCTCGCTCCAGCGCTGCCGCGACGCGAACCATCCTCTCTTCACTCCCCGAAGCAACCAAAACCTTCGTCACCCGCGGACGCCCCTCAGTAATCGTGCCTGTCTTATCCAACACGACCGTATCAATCCTCTCCATCCGCTGCAGCGCCTCTCCACCCTTGACGAGAATCCCCTCGCTCGCCCCGCGCCCGGTGGCTACCATCACAGCCGTAGGCACCGCCAGACCCATCGCGCACGGACAAGCGATCACCAGCACCGTCACCGCCGCAGCAAATGCCTGCATCACTCCCGCCTCCGGCGCAAAAACTCTCCACGCCGCAAACGTCACGACCGCGATCCCCAACACTACGGGCACAAAGACCGCGCTCACCCGGTCCGCCACGCGTTGAATCGGAGCCCGCGACCCCTGCGCCTGCCGTAGCAGCCTCACAATCTGCGCCAGCGTTCCATCTGCTCCCAACCCGCTCGCACGATACTCAAACGATCCCCTTTGATTGAGCGTTCCTCCCGTGACTCTGTCCTGTTTCGTCTTTTCGACCGGCAGCGGCTCACCCGTAATCATTGACTCATCCACGCTGCTCCTGCCCGAGATCACTCTTCCATCCGTCGGAACACGCTCACCTGGCCTTACGCGAGCAACATCGCCCTCACGAATCTCTTCAATTGGCAGCTCTCGCTCGACTCCTTCCCGAATCACAGTCGCAGTCCGCGGCTGCAGCTGCACCAACTTTCGCAGAGCGCTAGCCGTCCGCGCCTTAGCCCTGCTCTCCAACGCATTTCCGATCAAAACCAGCCCTACAATCAGGATCGCGGCCTCAAAATAAACATCCGGCGCAATCCCATGCGCAAGAAAGAATCCGGGCGCCATTGTGCTCGCCGCAGAATACAAAAATGCGGCCCCTGTCCCGAGCGCCACGAGCGTATTCATATCTGCCGTCTTGTGTCTCAGAGCAGACCACGCCTTCACATAAAATCTCCGTCCCGCCCAACCTAAAATGAAGGTCGCCAACACAAAGAGAAACCACCGAATCGCATCGCCACTCAGCCGGAACATCCACGGAAGCACTTTGCGCAACAGAGGGTCAAGCACACGTGCCGACCAGTTCATCAGCGGATCTTTCATCCGCTCCATCCCACCCGCGCTGTCAATCATCAGCGGCATCGAGAGCACCATCGCAACGACACCAGCCGCCAGGCTCACCGCAGCCATCCTTCGCAACCGTTTGTACTCACCCAACTGTTCTTCATCGAGCGCTGCCTGCTCCGCAGCCGCCGACTCATGCACCGTAGGCATCTCCGCCCCATACCCTGTACTTCGAATCACTTCCACCAGCGCAGGCACCGACGTCTTTACCGGATCGAATGTCACGGCGGCGTTATTCAACATCAGGCTCACATTCGCATCCTGCACTCCCACCTGCCCCGCCAAAGTTCTCTGCACAAAAGACTGACAAGCCGCACACGTCATCCCCGTAACAGGAATGGTGACCTGTTCCATCGGCGCATCCACTCCAACACCTGAACCCTGTGCTTCAACTTTCACAGCCACCGCCATCCCTCATACCCTCTCAACGCGCGCAGCGAACCCGATGCGATTGACTGCGCCTGCAATCTCGCCGGCGTTCATCTGTCCTGGATCAAATGTCACCTCAGCCGAACCCACCTCCACCGAACCCACTTCGACTCCTGCCACTCTCGCAAGCGCCGCGGTAACCCGCCGCACGCAGGCATCGCAATGCATCCCTTCAATCAACAAATTGAGTCCCTTTCGCATCATCCAGCACTTCCACCAATAAAAGATGCAAATACCCCCCAGGGGTATTCAAAGATCTTACTCCTTCCCACGCCATGACATGCACTCTCAACCATTCTCGCCACCATCATTGCATCCCCGCACGCGCTCCCATACACTATGTACTGGTCCAAAGACACTAGAACGGGCGGTTAGCTCAGTTGGTTAGAGCGCCTGCCTTACAAGCAGGATGTCGGGGGTTCGAGTCCCTCACTGCCCACCACTTACCGTTCGAGGATAGTCCAAGATAGTCTCATGGCCTCCTTAAAACCACACAAAATAAATACCTTATAGTCCGGGATCGTCCAGGATAGTATCGCTGAATCCAGGCTCCCGAGGGATACTTTTGGGGGTATCTTGAGATTAAATTGGGGGTATTTTGCTAACTAACACCGAAGTGCGCAAAGCGAAGGTCAAACGAGCGGCCTACAGGCTTAGCGATGGGCGCGGCCTTTACCTGGCGGTCACCCCTGCAGGCGGCAATTTGTGGCGCTGGAAATACCGCTTCCAGGGCACTGAGAAGCTAATGAGCTTCGGCCGGTATCCGACGTCCCCTCGGGAACGCTCGAGAGCGGCATGCGGTAGCCCGGAAGCTCTTGGCGAGTGGAGTTGACCCAATGGAGAAACGGAATGCCGAAAAGGCCGGGCCCGCGCTCGGGGACACCAGCAGCTTTCGCGTGAGGGCATTGCTATAGCGAAGAAAGCAGGCGTTCATAAAGGCCGCAAGCCTGCTCTCACACCCGAGCGCGTCAGGAACTGCGGGCGCGTGTTTCAGCAGGCGAGAAGAAGGCGGCACTTGCCCGCGAATTCGGCATTTCTCGCGAGACGCTGTATCAGTACGCGCCGGTCGTTAGGTAACAACGTTGTCCCGTCACGTGTCTGCGTGGTCTGCCGAACCCCCAAGGGGCGTTAGGAGTCCCAAGCCAACCCGGACCCTCGTTGGTCCCCACACCACCCGCTATTCAAACAGGACTTGCGATTCTTTGACGACATCGAATAACAGGCTCAGATCGCAGATCACATTTTAGGAATCGCGGCTGAGGAAGAAAAGAACGATGATGTCTCGGCTGTTTCAAGCGAGATGTTCAAGAGATCATCGAAGCGAGGCCGTGCGCGGTTAGCCTATCGCTCCGGCAATAAGTCAAAGAGCGATCAGCCACAGGCATTGTGAAGAAGAACGTCGTTCCCGAACCACCGGCGCTCTGTGGCCAAAGACGACCATCATGTAATTCGATGATGGAACGGCAAATCGGAAGTCCCAAGCCCGTCCCATTTTCTTTGGTCGTATAAAATGCCTCGAAGATTTTTTCCTGATCACGAAGCCCAACGCCATTGTCCTGCACTTCAACCCTAATTGCTGCTTGATCATGAACCCTTGTTCGTACGGACAATACTCGCGCTCCATCGATCAGCGAGTCCATAGCGTCAATTCCGTTAATACATAAATTGACCAATACCTGCTGTATTTGTACGCGGTCGCCCATTACCGCTGGCAGATCAGGCTCTAGATCAATTTGTATGCCGATCTTCCTTTTGGCAGCCTCGCTACGAATAAGGTTTAGAGCTTCCTTCGCAACTTCATTGATATCGATTGGGACCTTTACAAAGCCTCCGCCTTTGAAAAGTGTGCGTACTCGCTGCACAACGTTGCACGCGTGGTAGCCACAATCTAAGACCTCCTGAACAAGATCGCGAGCGCCTGCAACGTCAACGCAATCGCTCCAGAGCGCCTCGGAACACAAATGCGCATTGGCTATGATGGCCGTCAATGGCTGGTTTATTTCGTGTGCGATCGATGCGGATACTTCGCCGAGCGCAGCTATTTGTGATGCGCATGCGAGCCTTTTTCCCAATTTTTGCAGCTGCTCTTCCACTTCGCGACGAACTTCGTCTCCGCGTTGTTTGGCTGCGATGACCAGATTGATACACACAGCCGTCGCTATAAAAGCCACGAGTCGCGGATATGCGGAGTGTTCGACGGAGAATTGGAAGTGAGGAGAGAGGAAGAAATAATCGAAAATCAAAATGGAAAGACCGACCGAAAAGATACCTGCTCCTTTTCTTCCATACAGGCTGCAAATCACAACAGCAAGATGAAAACAGGAGGACGGAGCGCCTGAAGTCCACGACAGTATTGTCGCTCCGATGCATACAGCTGTTGCAACGAGGTAGCTTCGTAAGCTAGAAATCGTATTCATTTTCCAACAGCTAAGCCTCCCTTCTTCTTGTGCCTTTGACTCTCACCGCCAGACATGTGATTCCTAATTGTTTTAGGAACATGATCAATTCGCGCAACCCCAATTTGTATCTCCTCCGGGCCACGCCGCCAACCTTGTCGGTGAGTGGTTCGTGGGGTTGAATCATTGAAACGGTGGCCGAGAGCGTCCAGGAATGATGATTTCGCGGCGACCAAATAGACGAGCATCAAGCGAAAATGCACCTGGACCAAGCAAAGTGATTGCTATGCATATCACGACGAGATAGATGGAAACGATGGCATCCCCTTTACCGCCGGATGTAAGGAGCCAAGAAACACTATTCGCTAGGTTACAGAGTGATGCACAGGCACCTGCAACTGGGGTCAGGAAGCCAATCATCAGCGCCGCACCAACAAGGATTTCAAGCGATCCAATTGCACAGGCGAATATCTGAGCATGTGATTCGATCAGCTTGTTGGCGCCTTGAACGAATGCGCTGAACGCTATTGTCAGACGCATAAGAACGAGGCCGATGCCAGGCCATCCTTCCGGGAAGGTAGAGAAGAGCTTTTGCAGCCAGAGCCTCCTCGGGTACGGAAGCGTACCAGTGATAAAACTAGCGTTTTCGACTCGCGACTGAACCCCTAGATCGAGTGGTTTTTCTCCGCCACATCCGGCCCTCATACTTGAGGAAAGGATGGCAAACCTAGAGTTGAATTATTCCGCGGCGTATTCCGATGGCAACAGCTTGGGTGCGGTCGCTCGCTCCGAGTTTTTCCAGGATGTGCTTGACATGTCCTTTGACTGTTTCTTCAGAGATGAAGAGCAGGGCCGCTATGTCGCCGTTTCGATTCCCTCCGGCTATCTTCTGCAGAACATCCACCTCTCGCTTGCTTAAGGATTCCTCAGCCATATGCTCCGCAAGATTGGCCGCGATTTCCTGGGGAATGTGTTTCTTGCCTACGTGCACTTTGCGGATCATCTCTACAAGTTGCCGCCGGGGCATAGTTTTGAGCATGTATCCAGCAGCGCCTGCTTGGAGCGCGCGACGAATTTCTACGTCTCCTTCGAAGGTCGTAAGCATAATAACGCGAGCATCTGCAAACTCTGCGCGAATGGCGACCATCGCATCGATGCCACTGATGTCGGGCAGTCTGAGATCCATGAGTGCAATGTCGGGGCGATATTCACGGAAGCTCTGTATGGCCTCGCGTCCACTGGATGCCTCGGCCACCAAAAGCATATCCGGTTCATTCCTAATGATGGTTGCGATCCCTTCCCTCATCAGCGGGTGGTCGTCGATGCACAGGATTCGAATTGATGTGGAGTCCTTCATTTCTGCCCTCGTTTTCTTATGGTGCCCGATTGTGGCTCGAACTTTTCCCGATTTAGCCAGGTAAGCCAATGGGATACCTGACCACGAGAGTGGTTTTCAAACGCGATCGCGCTAGGAACCGTCAACTCGATCTCGGTACCCCCACCAATCCGACTTAGGAGCCTGAGACTAGCGCCAATACCCTCAGAGCGTTCTCGCATGCCTGGTAGCCCCCAGTGCCCTTGGCGACCATCGTCCAGTACCTGAGGATCGATTCCGCAACCGTCGTCGCGCACTTTGATCCGAAGATACCTGGTTGCATACTCCACTTCTACCTCTATGGTGCTCGCCCGAGAATGCAAAAACGCATTTGCGAGAGCTTCACGGCCGATTCGGTACACCTCGTCGCGGATCACGGGTCGCAAAGGGCGAGTAGTACTGTGAGCGACGACACGATAATCGATTTTTTCGTCGCTGGCGAGTTCCTGTCTCACCCGCGAAAATGCCAGCTCGAGGTCGCGGTCGTCGTCATCTGCGGTTCGCAAACCGCGGAGTGCGTTCCTGCCTTCCTCCGTAACCCTTCCCATCAATTGCAATATACGTTTCAAGACAGGTTTGGTGGGTGAATCGTCAGGTAATTGATCCTCTGCAACATCGAGTTGCATGGACGCGCTGACAAAACCCTGCAAGAGGGTGTCGTGCAATTCTTGCGCGATTCGTGTTCGTTCCGCAAGGCGTTCCTGGAAACGGATGTTCAATTGACGGGTCAGTTGATAGGTGCGAAGACGATAGAGCACCACTATCGCAATTGCGCACAGCGCCAAACACGAAGCTCGAAACCACCAAGTCTGCCATAGGGCCGGCGCGACAACAAAAGAGATGGTAGTCTCTGGGCCATTCCATAGACCTTCGCGGCTGGATGCAACGATGCGAAAGCGATAGGAACCCGGTTCCAGATGACTGTACATAGCCTGCCGCGACGCAACAGCGTCACTCCATCCCGGATCATAGCCGTCAAGCTTATATCGAAACTTGACCAGTTCCGGCATTGAAAGACTGGTGCTCGCGTAATTGAAGTTGATGTTCTGACCACTTGCGAACTTCAACGGGGCTCTTAAATTAACTTGCTGTCCTCCTGTCGATATCGATTCGATTCGAGGCACAATCGGTGCAGCGTCACGGGGGACGAGTTCCGGACCGGCCACGGACAATCCACGGTTGAGCGAGATCCAGACTCGGCCAACCGTATCGGCCACCACCGAACGATCGCGTCTTACTCCCTCAACTCCTTGAAGACCATCGGCGATTCCGTACCTCTGAACATCGGAGTTATCGAGCGCTCCCGCCAGCAGTCGATCACGGTCCACCTGGAGCACGTGGTCCGAGGTCGCGAACCACAGAAAGGCTCTTCTATCTTCTGCAATTCCGAATATCTCCTCGTGTAGTGACTCCGGCAGTTTGCGCGGCACTACGATACGACCGGATCGAAGGAACGCAAGGCCACCGGAGGTTGCGATCCAGAGTACCTGACTCGAATCTTCAAAGATGGATCGCACGTCTGACGATGGCATACCCTCGGACGCAGAGCGATTCATCCAGCGCCCACCCTCGAATGAGGAGAGGCCACTCGGAGTGGCGACCCACATTGCTCCATCGTGCCCCTCAACGATCGAGTTAACTGAATTCGACGCCAGTCCATCGGCTACAGAATAGTTTGTGAATTTGCCGTCTGTGAGCCTGCTGACGCCTGCGCTAACCGTCCCCGCCCACACTGTTCCATCCCGATTCCGATGGACCGAATAGACGCTGTTTTGCGCCAAGCCGTCCGCCTGGGTGTAAGTCCGTGCGACAAATGAATCGCCATTTTTGGTCAGCATCGTTAGACCACCGCTCTGCCTACCAATCCAGACTTCACCGTCACCACCGCTGATGGAGTAGACGATATCGCTGTTCAGACCGGCGATCGTAATCCGTTCCACGCGACCGTCCTTCAACCAATAGAGTCCTCCCGAAAGAGGCGCAAACCACGTTCGCCCTTCTGGGTCGACGTAAACCGGACCGTTGTTTTCTGAGGGGAGACCTTGGGCCGTCGAATACGTCGTGAATATTCCATCACGCAATCTCTCGATGCCTTGAGATCCCCCAAACCAGATGTCTCCATCGCGGTCCTCATAGATCGTTCTAACCTCACCACTCGAATCGCGATCGGGCGAAATGGTGTCGTCAGGAGTGATCCTGAAGAGGCCGTGGTTGCTTCCAACCCACACGTTCCCCTGGGTGTCCTTGGTCGTTGCCAAAATTTGAAGTTGATTGATTGAAGATAGCGGACCTGTTTTGGCCAGCCCGTTTCGGTCCCAAAACTTCAGCCCGGCGTCAGTACCGATCCATAAGCCTCCGTTATTGGCAGAAAGCAGGGCATTAACCTTCGAGTTGGCCAACTCTTTCGACACATTCGTGATGTGGTCTCGGTCGATGCGAAAGAGCCCATCGTCTCGTGTGCCCATCCAAATTCTGCCGTCGCGCGTCTCAGCAATTGAGATCACGGTACCGGGAATCTCTTCTACATGGGCAATCGTCTGAAACCGGCCGTCGCGGTAAAGGAGTGTCGGATCGCCGAGTCCTGAGAGTAATAGACCACCCATATTATCGAGGGACATCGCCGTAAAGGCGATATCCTGCATACCGAAACGAGCATAGGCATCCTCGAATCTTCCTTCGCGATAACGCAGCAAATGCGGACCATCAAGGAGGATCCACATGTTCCCCTCCGCATCCGACACGAGGTCGCGTACAGGGCCGATGGGATGCGAATCCAGGATTGGACGCTGAATCAGAGTGAAATTGAAACCGTCGAAACGGACCAGCCCCCGTTCGGTTCCAATCCAGAGATAACCATCCGCGGACTGGCTGATCGCGTAGACGGCTCCGCCCACAAATCCTCGCTCGACTCCCCACTTATCGTGAACGTACTGCGACATTGCGCGAGCGGAGTCCAAAGCGTAAGCCCTATTCACGAAACAGATACCCGCAAGGACAGTCAGGAGCAACCCGCAGAGCCGGTTGCGATGAATCATTCGATTACGGAAGGTATTCGAATCTCTCAATGACAACCTCAGCGGGAAGTTGCAAGGCGTTTTTGGAATGATGAAAGTCGTAGAGGCCAATGTGGACCGTCTCCCCTGCAGGAGTCGGGACGCCTGAGCTGAAGACGTGTGCGCTAATGATTTTCGACTCGGAGCCTCCTCCCCTGCCTGAAACCGTCTTAAAGGAAGCGAGACCATGTTCCCAGCGAAGTATGTGACTTAATACACCCGCAGGCACCGTAAAGCGGGCAACGTTTTCAGGAACATAAAACGGCTGAACTACATATTGCGCGTTCTTGGCACCGGGAATACCCCAGCGGCTCAATTCAATATCCAGTTCATTGCGAGCGTCATCCGCTCCCGCCTCATCCCAGGTAAACATTCCCAGCACCGCAGATGGCCCCAGATGAGCGCTATCCTGCACGACGAACTTGTATGTGCCGAATCCTAGGCTGCGGTTCAGACTCACCTCGGCACATGACCACCGGCCATCGCGCATCGTCATACGAAGATGCAAATATCCCTTCGGATCGACCCACGCATTCGCTGGATCATAAGAGTTTGGTTCGCCGCCCCGATCGCTTCCTGCAGTGCGAACGATCCAGTCATAGCCGCTGAAATGGAGAACTTTCGACACGACGGGCGCCGCAGCCTCGCCTGCTAGTGTCGCAACAGCGACTACGCCTTTACCTTCCTTCGGAAGTATTGCCATCTTCGATTCCGGACGATATCCAGGTTCCACGAGTAACGCGGCGTACTCGGTACCCAGATGCGTCGAGTTTTTCCACGTAGAATCAGCTTGAATCTTGGTAAAAGGCCTGTCTTTAAAGGGTTGTATCCACCAAACCCCGCTACGGGCATACAGAACAATCTGTTGGTTTGGTCCAGTGTCAGTCACTCGTCCCTCAATATAATCCAGCTGCTCAGGCCCCCCGGAGTTGGCTACGGGCACTCGTGTCACTTCGATCACCGGCTTACGGGGTGACAAGTTGTTTGAATGGCAACCAACTAGGAAAACGCTCACGAGAACCAGAAAAAGCTGTCCGGTCGTATCCGCCTGACGTTTTGGAGTTTCAGCGACAAGACTCATAGGCCTCATAGTCACAAGCATCCCATAGTGTCCTTAACTGTACCAATTCTCATAGAGTCCAGGATTCATTCAAACGAGGGTCAGGTGTTCCGCACCTGGTGATTTCCAGTTGCGTTGGCTCTTGGAATTGTTGAGGCAGAGTAATTTACACCTAGGGGTGCGTCTTGAATACCTCGAAAGGGGTTGGAATTTTGGGCCCGATCTGGGGTTTCGTGTCTTCGACGGAAATCATAGTCTCGGTCAAGGCTGGGTCAATCCCAATAAGTACTGTCTTCTAGCTTGTGACTAGTGCCGCAGGAAAGCCGGCACCAATATTGATTGCATTCGGGGAACAGACGTTTAGTAGTCCATGTTCCTCAGGCTACCGCGTGTGGAGTTGACTCCGGCAATCAGTGACGAAGGAAGGGAAGAATGAACATTGTTTTGCAAGGACCTTGCGTCCAATCGTGCAGACCTCAAAGCGAAATGAACTCGAATTTCGTAGGTCCCGCTACAGCGGACGAAGTCCTAGTTGCAGCCGCTAAGTCGGGGAATCACCCTGCATTTGGGGAGTTGTGGACGCGGTACTCGAATACAGCATTCAAGACGGTCTGTCGGGTAACGGGAAACCGAGACGATGCAGAAGACGCGATTCAAGACGCGTGGGTGAAAGCTTACATGCATTTGAACACTTTCGATGGTCGGGCAAAATTTTCGACTTGGTTTACGCGAATTGCGATTAATTCAGCGCTGATGATCCTGCGCAAGAGGCGCTCTCATCCAGAGTCCTCGATGGATTGGAGCGTCGATGGCGAAACCTGGCAGCAATGGGAAGTGAGGGACAAGCGAGCCAATACTGAAGAGCACTACGCGAGGAAGGAAGCAGGAAACAATTTGCAGCAAGCGATACACCGTTTGCGACCTGCCCTTCGTACCATCATTGAAATCCAGCAATCGCATGACGGTTCCGTCAAGGAAATAGCCGATGCCGCAGGAATTTCGGTTGCCGCTGCGAAATCGCGGTTATTGCGAGCCAGAACTGTACTGCGTAGGTCACTGCAATCTCGGGTGCGATCACCCGCGCCGCGAGCCCAGTCAGAACCTGAACCTCGAAGCCAGCAAATAAGGTGACTTCTATATTTGAACGGTATTTCAATACTTCTGCTACGAATTAACGATCTCCGATTATTCCCGTTAACCCCGCGCTTTTTTTATCGCTCAAGTATTGGATTAGCGTCACCGACGCAGCAAAGCAACGGCTAAAAGCAACAGGATCATAAGATAAGCTTGACAATTCGTAAATAATCCGCGTCGTGCTGCAACCTAGTGGTAGGAAGCTGCGCAGTAAACCTCTGTCGACGTCAAATCAACAAAGCGCTCATCGAGCATGGAACGCAGAGCACTTGGCCGAATAGTCGGCTTATCGGATCAAGTGCCTTCCCGTAGTTCCCAGAAAGTCTGGCGGTCTCAACCGGTCGATGCAACACTGGCTTGGAGTTTACTCGCCGGGGTTTCAAAGCCCAAGGTTTTCCGGGGCGTCGATTGAGGCGCAGGGCTACTTTGTCGAGGTCGGCCTGGGAGTAGCC
>Ga0210398_10001935_pt1 | contig 20627 bp, 18 predicted proteins | sample IncBWC4OmetaG_FD_161047 | JGI IMG/M metagenome (GOLD analysis project Ga0210398, IMG submission 161047) | Forest soil microbial communities from Barre Woods Harvard Forest LTER site, Petersham, Massachusetts, United States - Inc-BW-C-4-O | ecosystem: Environmental > Terrestrial > Soil >...
GGAGCTGACCATGAGCGCTGGTGTCCCGCGCATCGCGGCCATCGAGCACCCCTTTGGGCTCACCTTGGGCCGGCCTCAAGACGTTCCCCGTCAACTGGCAGTGTTGAGTGCGACGTTGCGGGCTCTGGAGGAGATTTCCCAGCCGGGCACCGTCGTGCATCTTCCCTTCGAATGGGAGTCCCGGGAGAAGCTCAACTTATATCCGCCGGAAGTTCCGCCGATCGCGCAGTTTCTCAGGCGGCACCCGTGGTATTTTCCGAAGTTTTTGAACCGGACACCCCCGGAGGTTTCAGGCCTCGCTGTTCCCTGAACAGTGCAACCAAAGGAGTGCCCCTTTGCTCGGCGCCAGCCAGGCGCAACCCAATCGTAATGCCCATTCAATTTCTTGTTGGAATGGAGCGACGGCCGCCGGCACCGCGCGATAGAGAAAGACTCATGAACTGAACGGACGCTAACCGATAGCAAAAAGGGCAGCCATGAACTGCCTCCAAGGACGATCCTAGTGAACCGGTTTGGTGCCAGCGGGCCGGGAGTCCGCCAATTCCTGAAGGCGATAAAGCTGGTTGGGTGGCACTCGTCCCGCACCGACAGGATAGGCCTTCCTGATCGCCTCGGTCACGTAGCTCTTCGCGAGGATTGCAGCTTCGGCCGGCGGGGGTACGCAAACTCGAAGAACTGTCGGCGAATGCATCAACGATGATTGCAAGTCATAATCTGTTCGATTCTGTAGGATGGTCCAATCCGCTTTGGTCCACCCTGCACTCGCCCGGCCTCATCATCAAAGGTCCGCACATGGTTTTCGCGGCCTACCCGCTCATTCCTTGGATTGGGGTTACCGCAGTGGGCTACAGCCTTGGAAAACGCTATGCGTGGCCGTCGGCCCGCCGCAGGTCGTTCCTGCTATCTGTAGCCGTCGGACTGACCGCCGCCTTCGTCATTTTGCGTGCCATCAATGTCTACGGCGATCCGCAGCATTGGACGCCGCAGAGATCAGCAGCTTTTGCTGTGCTGTCATTTCTGAAGACCAACAAATACCCGCCTTCACTACAGTTCCTGTTGATGCCACTGGGGCCGGCGCTGCTGCTTTTGTGGGCTGTCGACGCCAGAACGCCGCAATGGCCGCGACCCGCGCTCATCATCGGTACCTTGGGATAACTTCGAGGTTGACCATCATCCGCCCGCGATTGGCTGCACGCTTCAAAGGGGATTCTAACTTCTAGCCACGAGAGTTCAGAGGGAGATAAGCCATTCCTGCACTTGACAACTGTCCATAGCAAGGTCGGCAATGTCACGTGTGTCGATTCGTCGCAGATCCGAAGGAGATTCGACCCGATCCTCTTCTGTGAGACTTTTTACTTCCCAACCACTGGCAGCACGAGGCTCGATGCAGTTCCCTTCGAGCGGTACACTCTCTGCGTTGCCGTCACGTAGTCGGCGTCGATTGCCTTGTAGATATTGTCGACGAACTTCTGCGGGTTACGGTCGTACAAAGGGAACCACGTGCTCTGCACCTGCACCATGATGCGGTGGCCCTTGAGAAAGACGTGGTCGTTGGGGTGCAGGTCGATCCGGTACTCCGTAACCTGATTAGGCGTAATGGCCGCAGGCGTTTCTACGCTGTTGCGATAGCGCCCGCGCAGAATCTCATCGGCAATCATCAACTGGTAGCCGTTCAGTACGGGCCCCGTACCCCTGGTGGCGTCTTCATCCGTGATTTTCTGGTAGTCCTCTGGATAGACGTCAATCAACTTCACTATCCAATCGCTGTCGCTCCCCGTAGTTGAAGCGAACAGATCGGCTACGATATCTCCAGTGACGGCAACATCCTCTGCGAGCGACTCGGTCTGCCAGGACAGTACGTCAGGACGATGCTCTACGAAGCGCTGATCCTGGACCAGCCAAGTGGTCCAGGCTGGCGCGGGATAAGTAGGCGTGATCGGTCGGTTGCGGTACGGCACTGGGTTTGCCGGATCAGAAATGTAGGAATCAAAAGCCTCCTGCTCCGCGGGCGGCTCGAACGAGAGCTTGCCGCCGGAGCGCAAATATAGCTTCTTGTCTGTGATTCCCTTTCTGGGGGGCCATTCGTCGTAACTTTTCCAAACGTTAGTGCCGGTTTCGAAAGTCAAAGCGGCAGACTCCGCCAGCGGCTTGTCGTGTAGCCAATGCGCGAACCAGGGGGCCAGGATGTGGGAGCGATAATAGCGCGAGATGTCACTGCCCCAGTCTATGTCGCCCAGTTTGCGTCCAGATTCCTCCATCCATCCACCATGGTTCCACGGGCCAGCAACGAAGTAATTGAGATGGTCGGTGTCAGTCTGCTTCAGAGTCGCATAAATGCGGGTCGGGCCCACGAAGTCTTCCTGGTCGTACCACCCAGCGACGTTAAGGTTCGGTACACTAGTGTGTTTCAGATAAGCGGTTACGGAATGCTGCCTCCAGAAATCGTGGTTTGGATGCTCGACGAAATCGTTCCACGTGGGCAGCTTCCCTTGGAAGTAACGCTGGTTCGCATTGGAAAGTGCTCCCAGCCCCAAGTACCAGGCGTAAGTATCGTATTGATCGAACTCGAAGTTAGTGTTCTTCTCCTTCGAGCTTTCGAGTAGGGCAGAGTACTCGAAGCCATAGCTCAGGCGGAACGCGCCATTGTGGTGGAAGTCGTCGTTGATAAACATGTCATCCGGGGAAGCCTGCTCGCTGGCCGCCTTCAGCGCGGGGTGCGGATCAAGCAACGCCTGCGTCACCAGCCAGCCCGGATAGGAGATTCCCCATATACCGACTCGGCCATTGTTGTTCGGAAGATTCTTCAACAGCCAATCGATAGTGTCATAAGCGTCGCTGGACTCGTCGACTGACTTCGGGTCTCTCTTGTCGCGCGGCGGACGCTGCATGATGAACGTCCCCTCGGATTTGAACCTTCCCCGGATGTTCTGCGACACAAAGATGTAGCCATCCGCGATCAGGTCGTCGAACAAACCGGATTCTGTCAGAGAATTAGAGTTTTCGGGCACTCCGTATGGGGTTCTCACGAACAGCATTGGCAGAGGATCAGTGAAGTTCTTAGGCGTCTGGATAACGGTCTGTAGACGGACGCCATCGCGCATTGGAATCATGACTTCCTGGAACGTGAAGTATTCCGGCTTGTACTTCGATTGCACGGGAGGAGCCTGGGCAAGCATGCCAGCAGGGACGGCGATGAGCGAGAACAGCAGGATCTGTTTTGCGTGGATCATCGTATTCATTCCCGATGTGGAACGAAGCTGAGTTAAACGCCTAGGTTAGCACGGCACCAGGAAGCCACCCAGCCAAGCAAAACTGGGTACCGACCAAAACTTCATAAGAGTACCAAAACTGCGGACAGAGATCACGTTCGGCTCAGTCGTAATTGATCCGAGCAGATCCGAACGCAGAATGGCTCGCGATAGGAAAGATCAGAAGGTAATCAGGGAGAAGGAGAAGAATGTCGATTGGCAGACTCCGCCCTAAACAGGAAGCCGCGCCCCGTCTCAGATTTTGTCAAGGTGCGAGTCCGCAAACCTCACCTTACCGGGTTAGGTAAGAGTAGTCCCTCGGAGCAATTCAGAAGGATCTCACATTAAGCCACTGACCTCTCTGCCGCCACCACGTCCAAGAATCTATCTCGTGCGCCACACTTCCATCCCGCTTCCGTGCTGCTGATCGTGGCCGTCGTCACGTCAGCGTCTACTGGCGCAGCCGCGTGTGGCAGCCAGACCGCCCCTTCCTGTTCCCGTACCAGCACCCGACGGGCTTGTACCGGAAGAGGGCTGCCCACGGCAGACGACTGACCAACTGCGGGTTGAGTTCGCCTGACAACTGCTAAACACAATTGCAGAAATACTACAGCCGAAACGAAAGGAAACGAATATGCAGGTTACGGGATGGGGTCAGGAACTGCCCCTTAACGCACGAAACAAAGATCCAGAATTATCCAGAATAACTGGAAGCGCCGCAATCATCTGTGGTAAACGCCGACCGGCGAAAATCTCAAAATATCGGGGCTTCACTGCAGTTATTGGTCGTTCCCTGCATGAGCCTGGATGACCTTCAGCCCTTATGTAAAGGTTGCCGCATGGGGGCTGAAAGTCCACGATGCATTTGAAATGCAGCCTCGGCATCGTATTAGCGGCTGTGCTGGCTCCTCTGTCGGGGTGGTCACAACATCAGTGCTCGAATGGCGTCCGGATTGAGGGCACAGTCACGGATCCGGCGGGCGCAATCATTCCCGGCGCCCAGGTGCAATCCTCCGATGGAGAGAGTACAACCACCGATGGGTGGGGGAGGTATATACTCCCATGTCCTCCGATCGGGACTGTTACGGTTCGGGTTGAGGCTAACGGTTTCGATCCAAGAAACATGTCTGTTTCGACAAGAGCGGGACAGGTCGCGCATGCCAACATGCAGCTCGCGATCCTGACGGTAACAACAAATGTGGAGGTGCGGGACGATGCAAGCGGTATGGACAGCGATAGGGACGCGGGCGCGACCGTATTGGGCAGGAAAGAAGTCCAGATGCTTGCAGACGATCCGGATGATTTTCTGCGGCAGCTTCAGGTGCTCGCATCCGAAGCCGGCGGCGATCCCACTTCCGCCATCATTACCGTGAACGGCTTTCAGAATGCGAGTGCACTGCCGCCCAAGAGCGCTATTGCATCAATTCGCGTCAATCCAGATCTTTTCTCATCCGAATATCAATGGGCTCCGTTTGGCGGCGGACTGATCGAGATCTTCACCAAGCCTGGGGCAGACTCGTTTCATGGAGCACTGTTTCTTACCGACAGCGACGGCGTATTTAACGCGACCGATCCGTTCTCCGTCACTGCGACGCCGGCGAGCAAGAAGCGCTACGGGTTTGAGCTGAGCGGCCCTATTATCTCTAGGAAGAGCGGCTTTGCGCTCGCGCTCGAAAAGCGTGACATCAATGAGTTCGATGTCGTCGACGCGGTGACACTGGACGCGAATGGCAATCAGACGCCGTCGCAACAGACGATTGCAGCTCCCCAACGGCTCTGGATCGCTTCGGCGCGCGGCGACTGGCAGGCAACGGCGAAAGACGTCGCAACCCTTTCCTTGTCCTCCAACGTCAACAATCTCGGCAATCAGGGGAGTGGCGCTTTGACACTCGCTGAAGCTGGCTATTCCAGTGTTGTCAGCGAGTATGATCTACGGTTTTCCAACACCCTGACGCAGAATTCGAATCTGTTGCATGAAACCCGCATCGGTTTTAGCTGGAAGCGGACCAAACAGACGCCACTTTCGGCCGCTCCCACATTGCAGGTGGCTGGTTATTTCACCGGCGGCGGCGCCACCAGCCAGAACCTGAATAACGGCGAGCGCGATCTCGAGGTAGATGACGATGCGATCATCATCCGGGGAAAACAGACCCTGAAGTTCGGCGCACAATCGCTCGGCATCTTCGTTCATGACGACGATCCGAACAATTTCAACGGAACATACGTGTTCGGCGGGGGGAGCGCGCCAGTTCTCAATGCGAACAACAATCCAACTGGCCAGACGACAACGATTACTGCCATTGAGCAATACCGCCGTGCTCAATTGAATCTTCCCGGAGGCACGCCGACCACCTACCAGTTGACCAGCGGGACGCCCCTCATCCCGCTTACGCAGTGGCGGCTAGGCCTTTTCGCGCAAGATACCATCAAACTCGCGTCCCACTTAACTCTTGACGCGGGTCTGCGCTATCAACTTCAGACCACACCCAACAGCCTCACCAACTTCGACCCCCGTCTGGGCATTGCCTGGTCGCCTGACAAAAGGCAGACCTGGCTATTTCACCTGCGGGCTGGACTCTTCAATAATTCCCCCACCGAAGCAAGTTATGCCACCGAGGTCTACCGCCTGAATGGAACTCGGCAGCAGCAAACAACCATCTATTCGCCAAACTACACTGATCCATTAGTGCCTTCCGCTGGTTCGATTGCGGTGAGCACAATTAAGCAGTTCTCCCCCTCAATGACCCTGCAGTCAACCCTCGCCGTCTACCTCAACGCAGAGCACGATTTTCCCCACCACTGGCACCCGCGGATCAATCTTTACTTCGGAGATGACTGGAACATGATTCGCATCAAGAACGTTAACGCTCCCATGGTGGCCAGCAGCGTCGGTGTTGCTCCGGATCCAGCGGCCGCCCTGCTTGCGCCGCGTCCCATCGCGCCCAACGAAAACATCCTGCAGTACCAGAATTCCGGTCATTCGCTTGGCAACGTCGTCTCCTTCAACCTGGATCAGCACAGCTACAAGTGGCTCGGGCTCTCCTTTAGATATGCGCACTATAATTTCAAATGCGACGCGGGAGAGACCGATCTGAGCCCCCAGTCAAGCTACAGCAATCTGGGAGAGTCAGCGCACGTCGACTGGCTGAGAGAGAACCGAGTTAGCTTTTCCGGAAATCTGACTCTGCCCTTCGAGATCGAGCTCGCGACCGAGTTCGATGCGGGGGATGGCGTGCCTTACAACATCACAACCGGTACGGATAACAACGGCGACGGAGACTTCAACGACCGGCCCTCCTATGCGTCCATGCCCGGTCCCGGCGTCTACGGCACCCGTTTCGGCCTGCTCACCGCCAACACGGTCAACGGCAACGTCCCCCGTAATCTGGGAACCATGCCCGGTCCAATCCATCTCGACATGGATCTGGGCCGTACTTTCAAACTGAATCCCAGGGATAAGAATAAGGAGCATGCGCGCACTCTCACTCTCAATATGCGCAGCGCCAACTTGCTCAATCACACCAACGTGACCGCAGTCAATACGATCCTCTCTTCATCGGCCGTTGGGCAGCCGATCTCGGCCGAAGCCGCCCGCCGTGTAGAAGTTGGAATTCGCGTGAGCTTCTAATGGCCTGGGACTTAGATTTGACTTGGATCCGACAATATTCTGGCCAGAGCGTCTAACTGAAGAATGAGGAGTCACACAGATGGAAAAGCCCATCGCAGGCGGAACCAATCTCGATCCAAATACTGCTTCTCGCCGCTTCAGTGGAGTTGGCCTAGTGGCGATTCTAGCCATCGCCAGTGCTCTCACCGTGATGACGGCAAACGAGTGCCATACGAACTTTGTGGCGAATCACACCCCGGTATCGTTTATCCCCTCTCTGTTATTCGGCTTCATGACCTGGTTCTGGTGGGTTGGCGTGGCGATTGGTTTATGGCAGTTCGCCCAATCGGGGCCAGTGCTTCGGTTCTCGGCGACTATTTTGCTATTGCATTTGGTTGCAGCCTGTTTGCTTGGCGTACTGCATCTCGCGTTGTTGCAACGCACAGTTCAATGGGCGGGAGTGCATTGGCCCATTTGGGGTGATTTGTACTCGACTCTGAACCTGGCCACGCGGCAACGCTTCGGTATCGACTTTGTGATTTACGGTTTCATATACGGCGTTTCCGGTCTTTTATATTCGCAGTCGGAAGCGCAGAGAACCATCGTTCAAAAGCTGGAACTCGAGCGGCGGCTTTCCCAGGCGCAGCTCCGAGCCCTGCAAATGCAACTCGAGCCGCATTTTCTGTTCAATACTCTGAATTCTCTGAATTCGCTGGTTGATCTGGGCAGGAACAAGGAAGCTTCACAAGCGCTCGCTCATCTGAACACGATTCTGCGCAGCGCCCTGCAGCGCAGAGCGCCTGAAAAGATACCCTTCGTCGAGGAGTTACGCGTCGTAGAGAGCTATCTCGCAATTCAGCAAGTACGCTTTGCAGATCGGCTGCAGATCAAGGTTGAGGCGACGCCCGAGGCGTTGGAAGGCCTGGTCCCGTGCTTTCTCCTACAACCCATCGTGGAGAACGCCATTCATCATGGGATCGCATCGTTGGAAACGGGCGGACTCATCGAAACTTCCGTCAAGCGTATCGGAGACAAGCTGTGGATGCAGGTCCGAGACAATGGTGCGGGGCCAAACCAAACTTCTACGAAAGGATATGGCATCGGCATAAGCAGTACTCGAGAGCGGTTGGCCTACTTTTACCCGGGCAACCATGAGTTTGCCGCCGCCCGCCGCGAAACCGGAGGTTATCAAGTAACGATCCAGATCCCGTTCGAGCGGGCGAAGGCATAATGCTGCGCACGGTCAACGTCGATGATGAACCCTTGGCCCGCGAGCGATTGAAGCTGCTTCTGACTGCTGAGCCAGATGTGCACATCGTATCCGAGTGTAAGAACGGAGCCGAAGCAATCGCGTATCTGCATTCGCAGCCCGTCGATCTTCTCTTCTTGGACATTCAGATGCCCCGCATTGACGGCTTAGGAGTCGTGCAAGAGATCGGAATGCTCCATCTGCCGCCCACGGTTTTCGTAACGGCGTATGAGCAATACGCGATGCGAGCGTTCGAGATTCAGGCGATTGACTATCTCACCAAACCTGTCGAGCCTCAGCGGCTCAAACTTGCGATGGAACGCGTCCGAGGAAGGCTTGCCGCCAACACTGCACTCCTCACTCAGGCTCAATTTGTGGCCGTGTTGGAAGGGCTGCGCGGTCCGGCGAACGCGTGTCCATCCTATATCAACCGACTTATAGTACGAGACGGGGTGAAAGACGTTTTGGTGCAGGCCCAGTCGATTGAGTGGGTGGAAGCGGCAGATTACTACAGTTGTCTTCACCTGAAGGGACGCACTCTCATGTTGCGGGAAACACTTTCCGAGCTGTGCCGGAAGCTCGATCCCACCACTTTCGTCCGAGTCCATCGTTCTGCGATTGTGAATCTTAACTATGTGCGAGAGATCCATCGCGAGGGGCCTGACGAGGGCACGGTCGTTCTGCTTGACGGCCAGCGGCTTCGAATGAGTAGAGCAGGACGGCAAAAACTCAATGAGATCGGCCAGTTATAACTCCGCGGTCACCTGTCATAAGGCTGAGAATGCTGCCCGACTTGGAGTTTGTCCCACCAGGGAGTCTAGCATCACAGGTCATCGCGACAAATTCCTCCTCCAGCGAGATCCGCAAGGCGCATCGCTATATGGAATCGATGGCGCATCAAACGTCTGTACTTCTCATTGCGAGCGAAGAGGGTCGGCACGAGCTTCAGGGACGCAGAGCTCTGCAAGTTCCAGCTGGCCAGCGAGCGACATGGCTTCGCTGGAAATGCCTTCCATCAAGCATCGGCTCTTGAGGATCGAAGCGAAGGAATTGCTGCCAAAGGCATAAAGTCACTGGTGCCAACGCCGGGAAGTTCCAGGAAGCCCCGAATTGGCCGACTGCAGTGCATTCATCGCGAGGTAACAGATTGTGTTGATGCAGTTCGCCGCTGTTGGGGCCCGGCCAGCGTGCAATGTCGCCCTAGCAAACACGCCCGGCACTCTCGTTTTGATAAAGTGTGCGCATTGTTATCGATTCCGATGCGAGACACACTGGCGATTAGGCCAGAAGAATCGAGGGGAAACGATTGGTTCCTCCCTTGCGTGCCGAAGAATCGGGTGTCTCTGCGCTGCCCTAAAACGAGACAAAAAACCGAACTGTTGTGGACAAGACTCCTCGAGTAAAGGAACACAATCGCCGCAGCGACGCCCTGCTGCAGAACGTGACCAAAAAAGCTTCGGGTCCACGCAAGATCATACCGGTCTGCGGATCGCCTCTTTGCCGCACGAGCTTCCTCCAGAGATTTTCGATTCGTACTGACTAATTCCGCCGTAGACCTTCGTTGTGAAGCAACGATCATTGGTATGCAACGGTCAATGTCTGTGACGGCCTGGTCGCGAGAGCCGTAACCCAGCGCGATAATGCTGAGCGCCGCGATAACAACGCGCAGAGTTTTCTCGTCGGGAGATGCGAGCACGAGCTGTTCGCGACGAGGTTGCGTGCGATTACCGCATATTGCCAGGTTGAGGCGTCGACTAACTCGCTCATGACGTCACCTCGGTCCAGGAGCCGCGCTCTCGCGACGCCCTACCGTGGTTGCCATCGCACACGATGATCCAACTTGAAGTTGTGTGGAGCTGATCCTTGCGAGACTGACGGGGTATACCTGCTTGCGATCATATGGGTGCCATTCGAGTACAAGGCGAGGAGATTTCGATAACGATTGCTTGCAAACTCGTCAAAGGCGACGGGGGACAAACTCTGAACATTGACAGGAGATCGACAGTTTCGCCAGAAAAGGCGCGCACATGCATCCTCGGGCGGACACTCAAATCAAAACGGGCCGGTCGCTGAGTTCACCGGAAGCGCGGCATGGAGGGCCTCAAGCAGAGCGGTATCGCTGAATGGCTTGATCAGGCACTCGATGGCACCTTTTTCGAGCAGGCGTAGACGGATAGTTTCATCTCCTTGAGCGGTGACGAAGATGATCGGAGTCTCTCGCCCGCGGCGGGACAATTCCCGTTGGAGATCCGGTCCGGACATGCCCGGGGGCATGGAAACATCGAGGATAAGACATCTGGTCTGATAGAGGTAATCAGACGCAAGGAACGCCTCCGCCGAGGAGAACGCCTGAGCCGAATACCCGAACTCCCTCACCAGGTCGGGCAGCGATTCGCGCATGGATTCATCGTCATCGACCACGGATACGAGTGGACGCCTGATCATTAAAGCTTGTTCACGCCCCATGACGCCAGCATGCTCGCCTTGATGGAGCGAGTCTATTACCCTTTGGTATCGGTTTGACCTTGTCTTCTCTAAGTTGATTCTAAATAATGAGTACAGTTCTTCCGTAATTCGTTCAGCGGGAGAATGCTGCTTTGGCGTGGAAAGGCGAACTGGACCAGATTCCGGAGGCTGATTGGAAGCTCGCTAGGCGCCGGGAGCGCTTCATTGCTTCTATGGCCCGAGCGCGACCACGTCACGGAATCGGGAGTTGAACAGGCAGGAAAGTCACTTCGTTTGAGTATGAGGATGGTTTTCCGACTGATTGCTTACTGAGATGCTGGCGCGGCTTTCAGTTGGCGCGTCGACGGTTAATCTCGGCGTACCGGTCATCTCTTTAGACACGGAACTTGCCTTTTGCATGCCGGTCTTAATGATGCGGACTAACAGCCGTCCGAACCCATCCCCATCTTCCAGCATCATCAGGTGACCTGCTCCCTGTACTACATCAAAACTCGCCGCCTGGTCTTCAGCCCACGCCGGAACATCCCAGCCATCGCGCGAGCGTTCTCCTGCGATCAGATGAACGGGCGTGCGAACAAAAACCGAACGAAGCAGCGCCTCGTAGGAAGGCGCTCCTGTGGTATCAACGATTGAGCTGCCCATAGCGCGCAAAGTAGAAGCAGGCTGTAGGTTGAGCCATCGCCTCGCCACGCCGATGCACTCCTCGGTCGGCGAAACTCCTGAACCGGCTAGCCAGCCCTCCGGATCAATGCGAAGCATGTCCAGCATAGCTTCTGCCTCGGCCTGATTCATGCGCGCCACGCTCGCTGACCAGAAAGCGTCCTTCAGCGTGAAGTTGCCTTCAACGCTGATCAGCGACGCAACCAGCTCGGGATATTTCCCGGCGAGTAATACTGCCACCACACACCCAACGGAGTGGCCGACCACGTGAACGGGTCCAGAGCCAAACTTTGTTCGCACCAGCTGAGCGACGTACTCCGCCTGTTTGGCGAGAGTAATGGTCGCAGGGTCCGTGTCGGCATTCGCTCCGTAGCCAAGCAACGAAGGGCTGAATACCGAATGAGGGTGAAGCGCAGCCACGATGGCCGGATCGTCAAGCGATCCGATCAAGCCGTGCAGGAGAACAACCGGTAAGGGGTTCAAATCATCCATGCTCGCTTGCCATCGTGGACAGGAGGTATCGACGGTCCCATCCGATAACCGCGTGACGTACGAACCGCGCATTCTGCATTAGTCGAGCTTGCACTCAAATGTTTGTTCAACAAACACGCTGCCATGAAACCCCATGTCACTCTCGGCAATCTGTTGGAAACCGTGCTCTGTATACAGATGCATTGCGGCGTCCAGCCCGGGCAACGTGGTCAAGAATACGCGGTGGTACTGCTTGTCACGGCAAAATCGTAGGGCGTCGGCCACCATGACACGCCCCAGGCCGCGACCCCGCAGCGACTCGTCCAGCACAAAAAATCGCAGGCGAGCGGCTTCGCGCCCTGTCTCCGGCCGCGGACCGTCAATAGTTAGAGCCCCTCGAGGAATACCACCGCTCATCGCTATCCAGACACAATCTCGTTCCGGATCAAAGCGGCGGAAGAATTCGCACTGCTGTTCGGCAATCATCGCATCGAGGGTCCAATCCACTCCATGGCTTGCCGAAATCGTCCGGGCAAAAAGCGCCGAAACCAACCCAATCAGTCCTGGAGGATAGTCCTTCATGGACCTCATCGCGAATACTCTGGTATCTTCTTGACCGCATTCAGCCGCCTGTTTGCTCTGCATTAGTTCCTCCCATTTCGGCAACCAGAGAGGACAAGGTCGATGAGCGCATCCGTGAATTTTCTATCGATCGGAGCATGTCTTTGCAACAGCCGAAATGTGATGGCCCCGCCCAGTGCATCGATGACAAGATCAACATCCGTGTCGGAGTGAAGCTGTCCGCGCTCGATCGCACGACGCAGGACGAGTCTCGTCAGGCTCCGGCGGCGTTCGGCAAATTCGGCTAAGAAATCTGCTGTCGTCTCCGGGTTAATTTGAGCCTCAGCAATAAGTCCAAGCAACGCCGGCCCTGCCACAGTGCGCGTCTGCAACCGTACTACTGTCTCCGCGATGCATCTCAGGTCTTTGACCACATCGCCCGTCTGAGGGTCGGTGAGTTCCCGGCCTGCAACGTCGAGATACAACCCCATACATAACGCAGCCTTCGTCGGCCAGTGTCGATACAGCGTCGTTTTGGCAACACCACTTTCAAGAGCCACCCGCTCCATCGTCAGACGCGCATAACCCTGGTGCAACAGAATCTGCGTTGCCGCGGTCATGGCACGCGCTTGCGCCGTCCCTCGACGTCCAGATGGATATTCGTGAAGCCCAGACTGTTGGACAGAACGTCGGTTCATAATAATGCTACGCTACGTAGCGTTCATTATCGCGCAGGGTACTCCTCTCGGTCAAGCCATCTAGTAAGCGGCTAATGGTAGCGCTATCACTCTTGTGAGAATCAGCGGCGGCAGCAAACGAGGGCATGATTCCATCCATCATCGCGCCATATCTTGGCCACGTGTGTGAGTCGTCTTTTGGCGCGGATCCACGAATCGTATCGCACCAAGCCTTTTTCAGCGGGTTCCAATCCCTTAAGCCAATTGCAAGGCGAAAGGGAGCGCTACCAATCATCCATATGCCAGGTTCGGGATGCGAAGGTTTCGAACTGACAGTCACTTCCGCCGGGCTATTATGTGTTTTGCGGTGTTGTAGACCACACCTGCTTCTTTGTCTCCTGATGCAATCGAACCCAATTCACTTTCGAGTTGATCCATCTCACATTTGTCGAATGCGTGAAGTGGGTTACATGAAGCTGCGCCATGTCACGGGCAGACTTTTCGAGGACCAGACTTTCGCTGCGAATCAGGCGCCAGCTGGCGCCCGTAAACGCATCATTCAATAAAGCTCCGACATTTAGCTCCTGGCCGTAGTGTTTCTGCATCTGGGCCACCATATCGTAATAGCGAGAAAATGCTGGGTGCGTCGAATGCAAAGCCTCCGTTTCATGAATGGCGAGTATAGCTCCCGACCTGGCCGCATGAGCCCAGGATTCGATAGCAGCACGCGGTGATGGAAGATGCGTCAAGAGGAATCGACAGAAAATGAAATCTGCGTTGTCAACCGGAAACGGAAACGTCAGAACATCGTGCTGAATGAACTCAAGCTGGGGCTGATTTGAGCGAGCCTCGGCAACATAGGCCTCGGACGCCTCAAGGCCGACGATGCGTTTTGGGTTCAATGTGACTTCTATCAGATGAGCGGACCAGCCCGGACCGCAGCCGAGATCTAGCCCAAGCTCAAAGCTACGGCCACAATGTACAGACTGCACTGCGTGGAGCAGATCACGAGTCTCGGGCTCGTAGACTTCTGCCAGACGGCGAAGCCGTCGGCTTGCCTCCTGATTGTCGCCAAACGTGTAGGCCATACTCTCACTATAACGGCCCGCGACCTTGCGTCTCTCAAACACAAGATAAATGGACAAGGGCAGATGTATTCCCCATCAGGCGACAAATGGACGAAACAGTTCGCCAAGGTCGCCGCGATTCACCCACTGGTTAATGCAGTGCTGTTCTACATCCCATCCAGCATCCAGTCCGGAATCAGAATCTGAACTCCACTGGGAAGTGCCACCTGTACTTGGTGCGGTCCGAGGTGAGAACACTTTCGCACTCGTCAGCGTCTGGCCGAAGTGCGGGTAGTACGGATAGCGGATCGCGGCGGTGCCCAAAACATGGGCAGAGTGTGAGTGCTTTGCAGAATCCCTCTGCCACCAACGTTGCCGGACTTCGGACATGAAGATCGCTTGGCCGATTCGTTAAACGAAGAGCAAAAAGGCATTTTCATCCTCGCCCGATGATCGGCAAGAAGCGCAGAGAGAAGAGGCCACAGCAGACTCAGTGAGCAAGGGCGACGGCGAGGCCCGCTTGTACGGATTCCGAGCCGTGTATGTTTTTGACAGATTAATCTCGTGATTTGTGGCCGAGACTTTGCGCGCTCGATGGATCCCGCCTGTACCCACTTTAGAAAGTCCCCTCGATAGCAGCAAACACATCATCCCTCAATCCTAAGCGAACTCGTACCGCATTATTTATGCAGATATCAATAGCCACTGCTCTGACGGGATTGGTCGTCGCCAACTGGAATCCGCGAGCCAGCTTGAACTCGCGGGGCATTTTCTTCTCTAACGGGCTTAGCGACTCTACGACTGGAGGACTGCCGCTCCAACGTGGACTGTCTCTAATCCCTCAATTCCGGCAATGACTCCGCAAGATTTGTTACGGATTCTCCACGCCGCTTAGATCCCGCTAGTTGCCTGAGTGTTACCGAGACCATCCGGGTGCGCAAAGCCCTCGGGCGCTCGAGGAATGGAGAACGAAAACGCGGCTCCCGGACCATCATTCAGGGTTGCCCACAGACGTCCATGATGGCTCTCGATGATCGAGCGACTGACGGAAAGTCCGATTCCCATACCGCCACTTTTCGTTGTGTAAAACGGTTCGAACAGCCTGTCAGCGCCATCAGGTTCGACACCCATACCAGCGTCTTGCACAGTCAGTCGCACATGACCACCTTCCTCTTCCTCGGTTCTGATCACCAACCGCCGCGGACGATCCTCGACTGCGCTCATCGCGTCCGAGCCATTCCGGAGCAGGTTTAGTATGACCTGCTGAAGTTGCACACGATCGCCTGTGACCAGCGGAAGGTCATCGGTAAGTTCAGGACATAGGATTACCCCGTTCTTCTGCAGGTCTGCTAACGATAGGGCAATCACCTCCAGCGCAGCATCGTTCAGGTTCACAGATTCGGTGGCGACGTCCTTCTTGCTAAAGAGTGCCCGCAACCGAGTGATCACGTCACAGGCTCGGTTGCCATCGCGAATCGTGCGCCGCGTGGTTTCGCGAGCGCCCTCGACATTTGGAGGGTCAGCGGCCAGCATTCGCAGACAGGTGTTGGCGTTGGTGATGATGCCCGACAAGGGCTGGTTGACTTCGTGCGCGATTGAGGCTGCCAGCGTTCCGAGGCTCATCACCTTGGCCACAGATGCAAGTTCCGATCGAGCCTTGTCGCGTGCCTCTTCCGCCAGTCTGCGCGCCGTGACATCCTGCACCGAGGCGATGAACTCCAGCTGACCATCCTGGTCGCGGGTCGCATGAGCGACAGCATGCATGTACTTGATCGAGTGGTCCGGCATTAGCAAGCGGTACTGCCATTCAAAGTCGAGGCTGCCCTCTCGTGCCTGGTCTACCATCTTCATTTTCTCGATCAAACTGACGTCTTCCGGGTGGACTCGGCTACGGATCAGTGCCAGCGTCACGGGCACGCCAAACTCAAGCTCGTAGATGCGATAGAGCTCTGCCGACCACGTGATTTCGTCTGTCGCCACGCGCCAGGAAAAGCTGCCGATTTGACCGAGATGTTGACCTTCCGCGAGGAATGCCTCGCTGCGCCGTAAAGCCCTCTCAGCTCGCTTTTGTTCGCTCAAATCGAGCACGAAAGCGATACCTTCGTTGCCATCTCCTTCGAGGAGTGCGCCGCCGAGAAGTACCGGTACTCGGCCGCCATCTTTCCGGAAACACTCCTTCTCGAAGGGTTGAAAGATGCCGGTCGCCCTTAAATCAGCTACTGCCTGTTCGTCATGGCCACGCCATTCGGCTGGCGTCAGGTCCGTCCAGCTTAGGCATCCGGAGGAGAGCTCTTCTCGGTCGTATTGCACCATGCGGAGAAATGCTTGGTTGGCTCCGGTGATTGCATCTTCGAGATTCCACACGACAATTCCCACAACGTCGGCCTCGACCAGACGCCGGATCTTCGCCTCCAACCCTCTCGCTAGTTCACGAACTTCGGCTTCCGCCTTTTCACGCTCGGCCACCTGGAATTTGAGGTTTTCTATCTGTATCAGCGCTTGATACGATGAAGAGGCAAATTTCCCAAGAGAAGCCATGACCCGGTCATCTTCTGCGTCGAACTTACGACGGTCGCCGTGCATGATTGCCCAGATGGTTCCGACCGCCTCGCCGGCGACGTAAAACGGGACCAGCAGGCATTCTTCTGCGGCCGGAATTACCGGGAGCAAATAGGGGTAGCGCCGTTCGAAATGCCTGAACAAGAGGGTACGGTCTTGATCAAGCACGTCTCCGCAGGGGCCGAAATTGCGCGGGGTCCCACCTCCGACGTGCGGATTCCACATGCCGGCGATGGCTGGCCAATAGAATCTTTTGCCGCAAATGTCCGGCGTTTTGCCATCCCTCGTCAGCAGGCTAAGGCCGGCGGAGTCAGACTGCGTAATCTCTAAAATCGTTTCAGCGAGCATCTGAAGTATGGTGCTCGGCGAATCGGCTAGCCCGCTCACTAGCTTCACGAGCGCGCAGTTCTCTTTTTCGTAATCCGGTGGGCGCGATGGGCGACGGTGCAACTCCTCCGTGCAAAGAATCGATTCCAAAGGAGCGCCGGGAACATGATTTTCCAGTGGAACATCATGCGACTTGGCAGAGCTGGCCATGATCTCTCCTCCATCTGTGCAGTTACGAGGTTCGAAAGCTCAAGCGCTAACAACAGCCATCACACTTTCTTCGGCTATGGGTTGGACAGCGTCTGCGAATTCGGCCGTCTTCACGAATTATTACGACCGTGAATACAGCTATTAGGCCGCAATCATGTCTGCTGGTGCGGGCGGGAGCTTCGCGGCCATTCTCACCAGGTCGGCGAGAGAATCGGCCTTCATCTTCTGCATTACCTTGCCGCGGTGTGCCTTCACCGTGATTTCGCTGATACCGAGTTCGCCACCAATCTGTTTATTCAACAAGCCGGAGACCACCAGCGCCAGAACCTCGCGTTCACGACGCGAAAGTGACGCGTAACGGTCCTGAAGCACTCTCATCTGCGCCTCCCGACTCAGAGCAACGCGGCTGCTTTCGAGGGCGACACGGATGGCGCTCAAAAGCGCATCTTCACCGAATGGCTTCGTCAAGAATTCGACTGCCCCCGCCTTCATGGCTTGGACCGTCATGAACACATCCCCGCAGCCTGTGATGAAGATGATCGGCATGTCCGTCCGTTCGACGGCGACGCGCTTCTGCAGCTCGAGACCATTGAGTCCTGGAAGAGAAAAATCCAGCAACAGACAGCTCGGAACCAGAGCTCGTGGACGGCTAAGGAATTCTTGGCCGGAAGCGAAGGTCTCCGGCTGCCAGCCTTCGCAGCGGATCAATAATTCCAGCGATTCTCGCACCGAGATGTCATCGTCGACGACGAAGACGATTGGTCCCACGTTCAACATAGGTGGTGCCCCCAATTCATGGCAAAGTGCATGCGTTAAACTCATGTTTCACTCCTCAATTCGCCCTCAGCAATCGTCCCGGTGGAAGGACCGTAAGGCTGAAAGAATAGTTTGGAGAAGCTGATTGTCGCCAAAAGGCTTGCCTAGAAAACCAGCAGCTCCTGCTTGCATCGCTCGCTGACGGGAATCTTGGCTCTCGTAAGCGGTGATGAAGATGATAGGAATGCCGCAGCCCGCGGCAGCCAGGTGGCTTTGAAGCTGTAACCCATTCATTCCCGGCATCTGCACGTCAACGACGAGACACGAGGTATCGTGCAAATGGCCGGACCGCAGGAACGTTTCGGCAGATTCAAAAGCTGCCGCTCGAAAGCCAAAGGACTCGATGAGTAGTGTGGTGGTCCTGCGAACTGACTCATCGTCGTCAACTACCGAGATCAGATTCTCTGTCACTCTGAACTCCTCACTGAGCTCACGGTATTCGCAGAGGGAGAAAGAATCTATTGGGCGTTGGTCGATCTACGTCCTAAAAAGGATGATGCGGGTAAGCTTTCGCTTACGAGGCTTTTTCCGAGGGGCCTTTGAGCTTCTCGATCATTCTTACCAGGTCGACAAGGGATTCCGCGTGCATCTTCTCCATCGCCCTGCTGCGCTGGACCTTCACGGTACTTTCCGCAGTGCCGAGGTGACCAGCAATTTGTTTATTGAGCATGCCGGATACAAGCATGGAGATCACCTGCTGCTCGCGGGACGTCAACGAGTCGAAGCGCTGTTGGAGATCGGTTACTTCTTTCTCCTGTTCACGTCTGGCACGATCTCGCTCCAGTGCGATGCGAACCGCATCCAACAGATCCTGGTCGCGGAATGGCTTGGTGAGAAATTCCACTGCCCCAGCTTTGATAGCGCGGACACTCATCGGAATGTCGCCGTGGCCGGTGAGAAAGACGATTGGAATATGAATGTTTCTGACTGCCAGCTCGCGTTGAAAGTCGAGTCCACTCAACCCAGGTAGTCTGACGTCCAACACGAGGCAACTGGGCGCATCTGATGGCTTTCTAAGCAAGAAGGTGTCAGCTGACCCAAAGCTCTCAACCTGCAGCCCCACAGTGCTTAAGAGGAACTTGAGCGAAGAACGTACCGATGGGTCGTCATCGACAACAAAGACGATGGAAGCATCAGTCACGCTGGACTCCCGGCACTTACGGGCAGCGTGAAGGAAAACACAGCACCAATGGGAAGATTCGGCGTGCCCCAGAGCCGCCCGCCATGGTTTTCAACAAGTGACTGGCTGATCGACAAACCCATTCCCAAACCGTTCGCTTTGGTTGTAAAGAAGGGAGTGAAGACGCGATCTGCTTCTGATCCAAGGCCAGTACCCGAGTCGCGTACCGCAACCAGTATGTCGCCAGATTCGTCAACCCGGGATTCCACCCAGAGTGAGCGAGGTTGATCTGTAACAGCGATCATGGCTTCGATGCCATTCATGATCAAGTTCAGCAGAACCTGTTGCAACTGGACGCGATCAGCGAGTACGAGCGGGAGAGCCTTTGTCAATTGGCACTCCACAAGCACTCGATTATTAAGCAGCTCACGGCCAGCTAGGGCCAGCACCTCTTGGATCACCTCGTTTATATCCAATTCGTTCTTTTCGGCAGGAGCTTTCTTTATGAATGCGCGGATCCGAGCTATAACGGCGCTTGCGCGAGTGCCATCGGCAACGATTTCTTCGAGAGCTCGGCGGAGAACCTCAGGTTTGAGATTACTCGCTGCGAGCAGTCTCAGGCACGCACTGCTGTTATTGGTTACGGCGGTCAGAGGTTGGTTGACTTCATGGGCGATGGACGCTGCCAGTTCGCCCATGGTTGTCAGCCTGGAAACGCGGGCAAGCTCTATTTGTGTCATCTGCAAAGCTTGTTGTGCTTCTTTCCAATCATGCAAATCCACAACGCTCCCAAACCACTTTATGACCCGACCTTCTCGGTTCCGCAACGGCAGGGCGCTGGAAACGCACCAGCGATACGTGTGATCTGCTGACCGAAGGCAGCGAAATTCGTACTGAAATGGTTCACCGGTTGAGACTGCACGTCTCCACGCCTGGGCCATTTTCTCACTGTCATCCTGATGAACCGCGTTCATCCAGCCGGCTCGATGGACCTGTTCCGCAGGTAAACCCGTATAGTCAAGCACGCGCCGATTACAATAATCAATCGCGCCGTCTACCTCGGCGCTCCAAAGCATCTGCGGAATGGTCTCAGTTAACTGGCGCAGGCTGCGCTCACTATCACGCAGCTTGTCCTCCGCATGTTTTCGTTCAATTCCCTGAGCGATCAAGTCCGCACCAGACGCCAGTATCTCTGTTGTTTCTGGCGTAACCGGTTTTCGAGAGAACATGGCCAGCACGCCTATCGTGCGGTCCCCGACGCTCAGTGGGTAGCCAACGAAACTAGCCATCCCTTCTTTTTCTGCCCATGCTCTGTCACTGATTCGAGGATCATTGAGGACATCATTGGTCAGATGCGGTTGTCGTTCTTGTGCAATCATCCCAATTTTGAATTGTCCCATCGGAATGTGGCTGTGGGCTCCGTCAAGATGTGTGTAGATGCCTGCACTGGCCTGCAGCTCCAACATCTTTCCATCGTCACTCAGGGTCCAAATCCTCGCAAATGCTGCATCAAGATGGCGCACAATGGCTTCGCTGCACTCACCCAAGATCGTTTTCAAACTTTCTTCCTTACCGAAAGCCATGCTCAC
>Ga0210398_10001941_pt1 | contig 20601 bp, 20 predicted proteins | sample IncBWC4OmetaG_FD_161047 | JGI IMG/M metagenome (GOLD analysis project Ga0210398, IMG submission 161047) | Forest soil microbial communities from Barre Woods Harvard Forest LTER site, Petersham, Massachusetts, United States - Inc-BW-C-4-O | ecosystem: Environmental > Terrestrial > Soil >...
GCACCGGGCCGGCATCCCGCACCGGTCGCTGGGCGACTACATCGCGCCCAAGGACACCGGTCTGGCTGACTACGTCGGCGCCTTCGCCGTCACCACGGGGCTCGGTAGCCAGGACAAGATCGCCGAGTTCAAGGCGGCCAACGACGACTACAGCGGGATTCTGCTGGAGTCGATCGCCGACCGGCTGGCAGAGGCGTTCGCCGAACGGATGCACCAACGGGTCCGCAAGGAGTTCTGGGGATTCCAGCCTGACGAGCAGCTGGACAACGAGGCGCTCATCGGTGAGAAGTACCGGGGAATCCGCCCCGCCCCCGGCTACCCGGCCTGCCCGGAGCACACCGAGAAGGCGACGCTCTGGGAGTTGATGGACGTCCAGGAGCGGACCGGCATCGAGCTGACCGAGTCGATGGCGATGTGGCCCGGTGCTGCCGTCAGCGGCTGGTACTTCTCGCACCCGCAGTCGCAGTACTTCGTGGTCGGCCGGATGGCCCAGGACCAGGTCGCCGACTACGCGAAGCGCAAGGGCTGGACCCTGCAGGAGGCCGAGCGATGGCTCGCCCCCAACCTCGGCTACAACCCGGAGGACTGAGCCCTAAGGTTGGTTGAGTTCGCACTGGCCGCCGAGAGCCGACGGAGAACGCTGCGAGCCTCCAGTCGTTCTTACTATCGCGAATTGACCTTGTGCCCTGGACCCTTCGGCCGTGGTGGTGTACTGGGGGCCGCGCTCTGAGGTCGCCGGGACCGCTTGCGGATGGAGGAACACTCATGAGTGGTGACGGCGTCTTCGGGAGTGGGCCGACGGCTCCGCACGAAGATCTGCCCGTCGACCCGCGCGCCGCGCGGGCCGCATTCCGGTCCGCTGTTCGTTACGCGACGGTGGCGGCGATCGGTGGATTCCTGTTCGGCTACGACATCTCGACCACCAACCGCGCAGTCAAGGCGCTGCAGGCCGATTTTCACATTGGCAACGCTCTGCTGGGTTTCGCCGCGGCATCTGTGGTTCTGGGTGCGGCGGTCGGGGCGGTGTGGGCCGGCCGGATCGGCGACCGGTTGGGCCGCCTCTCGATGATGAAGCTCTCGGCGGCATCGTTCTTCGTGTGCGGTCTCGGCGCTGGTTTGGCAACCAGCATTTGGATGTTCATCGTCTTCCACTTCATCGGCGGTATTGGGATCGGCTTCTCATCGGTTGCGGCTCCGGCCTACATCGCCGAAATCTCACCCCCGCGCTTCCGTGGCCGGCTTGGCTCACTGCAGCAGCTTGCAATCGTCATCGGGCTTTTCGGAGCGATGGCGTTGACCTGGGTGCCGTTCCACATCGCGGGCGGTGCGAGCAAGCCGCTCTGGCTGGGCCTGGCGGCCTGGCGCTGGACTTTTCTCGGCGAGTTGATCCTGGCGCTGCTGTACTTTGTACTGCTTTTCACGATCTCCGAGTCGCCGCGTTACCTGGTTGGCAGACAAGAGATTTCACAAGCCCGCCAAGTGCTGGGGCAACTGCTGGGCCCGCCGGACGTGGAGGTAACGATCACTCGTATTGCGAGCTCCTTGGAGCAGGAGAAGCCGCAGTCGTGGCGCGATCTGCGTAAGCCGACCGGCGGGCTGTACGGCATCGTGTGGGTGGGCCTGGGGCTGGCCGTTTTTCAGCAGTTCGTCGGTATTAACGTGATCTTCTCCTATTCCGATTTGCTCTGGGAGGCAGTGGGATTCGGTGAGAAGTCGTCGTTCACCATTGCCCTGGTGACCACCGGCGTCAACGTGCTGATCACATTGGTGGCGATCGCGCTGATCGACCGGCTGGGCCGCAGGCCACTGTTGCTGGCCGGATCCGCGGGGATGTCACTGATGCTGGCGACGATGACGGTCGTGTTCGCCAGCGCACCGGTGACAAACGGTCAGCCACAACTTGACGGGGCATCCGGGGTGGTCGCGCTGGTGGCCGCCGACCTGTTCGTTGTCGCATTCGCTGTCTCCTGGGGACCGGTCTTATGGGTGCTGCTGGGCGAAATGTTCCCCAATCGCATCCGCTCGGCTGCGCTGGGATTGGCGTCGGGCGTGCAGTGGATGGCCAACTGGACCATCGCGGTGACGTTCCCGGCGCTGCGGCACGCGCTCGGCTTGGCCTACGGCTTCTACGCGCTGTGTGCGCTGCTGTCCCTTGTTTTCGTTTGGCGATGGGTCCGGGAAACCAACGGCGTTTCCCTCGAAGACATGCCCGACGAAGTCTCCTCGACCTGAAACCGCCGTGACTTTGCTTACCCGCCCATGAAACAATCGCTGGCCGTGAAGACCTTCGAGGATCTGTTTGCCGAACTCGGCGAGCGTGCCCGCACCCGCCCGCCCGGCAGCGGCACTGTGGCCGCGCTGGACGGTGGGGTGCATGCGGTGGGCAAGAAGGTCCTCGAGGAGGCCGGCGAAGTGTGGTTGGCGGCCGAGCACGAATCTGACGACGCACTCGCCGAGGAGATCAGTCAGTTGTTGTATTGGACGCAGGTGCTCATGATCGCTCGCGGGCTGACGCTCGACGACGTGTACCGGAAGCTGTGATGGTAGCGCTGCACCGAAACGGGTCCACGAGGCTGCGGGTCGCAGTTCCCAACAAGGGGGCACTGAGCGAGCCGGCCGTCGAAATCCTGGCTGAGGCCGGGTACCGTCGGCGTACCGATCCCAAAGACCTGACCGTGATCGACCCGCACAACCACGTCGAGTTCTTCTTCCTGCGGCCGAAAGACATTGCTATCTATGTCGGGTCGGGGGAGCTTGACTTCGGAATAACTGGACGGGATTTGGCGCGTGAGTCCGGCGCGCCGGTGCACGAACGACTCGCGCTCGGTTTCGGGTCGTCCAGCTTTCGTTACGCCGCACCGGCCGGACGCGACTGGACCATCGACGACCTGGCCGGTCGGCGAATCGCCACCGCCTATCCGAATTTGGTGCGAGAAGACTTGGCGGCCCGCGGTATCGATGCGACCGTGATCCGCCTGGACGGCGCCGTAGAGATCTCCGTGCAGCTCGGGGTCGCCGATGCGATCGCCGACGTGGTGGGTTCGGGTCGCACCTTGAACTTGCACAATCTGGTGGCCTTCGGTGAACCGCTGTGCGATTCGGAGGCGGTGCTCATAGAACAGACCGACCCTGACGACGCAGGCGACGGACCGCATACCTCTGCGCGCGAACAGCTGGTCGCGCGGGTGCAGGGCGTGGTGTTCGGTCAACAGTATTTGATGCTGGACTACGACTGCCCGCGTTCGGCGCTCGACGACGCCACGTCGATCACACCGGGTTTGGAGTCCCCGACGATCGGCCCGCTGGCCGACCCGGATTGGGTCGCGGTGCGCGCGCTGGTGCCGCGTAGGGACGTCAACGCGATCATGGACCAGCTGGCGGCCATCGGGGCCAAGGCGATCCTGGCCTCGGACATCCGGTTCTGTCGTTTCTGATCTTGAATGCGCCGGTGCAACCGGCCAATGCTGTGTTAGCGTCCGCTAGAGCCGCGTTCTGTCGTTGAGCCCCAGGGAGGGTCGCCGTGACGCATTTCTATGTTCTGCTGCTAGCTCTGGGGATCGGTGTCATCGCGGGGCTTCGGTCCTTCACTGCTCCAGCCGTCGTCGCCTGGGCCGCGTTTCTGAAGTGGATCAACCTGAGTCACACGTGGGCGTCCTGGGTCGGCACTCTGGCGGCCGTCATCGTCTTCAGTCTTCTCGCGGTCGGCGAACTATTCCTTGACAAACAACCCAAAACACCGCCACGCACGGCGCCACCATCGTTCGGCGCCCGGATCGTCTCGGGCGCGTTCGCGGGTGCTGTCATCGGCACCGCCTGGGGCTATACCTGGAGCGCGCTCGGCGCCGGCGTCGTCGGCGCCGTGCTTGGGACTTTGGGTGGCTACCAGGCGCGTACCCGCCTCGTGGCCGCCCACGGCCACGACCTGCCGATCGCCTTGCTCGAGGATGCGGTCGCGGTGCTGGGTGCATTCGCACTTGCCGCTGTAACAGCTGCTCTGTGACAAGGCGTTTCGACGCCATCGTGGTGGGCGCCGGTCAGGCCGGGCCTTCATTGGCGGGTCGACTGACCGCGGCCGGCCAGACCGTTGCCGTGGTGGAGCGCAAGCTGATCGGCGGCACCTGTGTCAATAACGGATGCATCCCGACCAAGACATTGGTGGCCAGCGCGCATGCCGCGCACCTGGCCCGTCGCGGCGCCGACTTCGGCGTCGGCACCGGTGCGGTCAGCGTGAACATGCCGAAAGTCAAGGCGCGCAAAGACGAGATCATGCTGGACGACCGCAAGGGCGTCGAAGACTGGTTGAACGGAATGGACGGCTGCACGGTCATTCGCGCGCATGCTCGATTCGAGGACCCGCACACACTGCGCGTCGGCGACGAAGTTCTGCAAGCCGAGCGGATCTTCCTCAACGTCGGTGGTCGTGCGGTGGTGCCCGACATTCCGGGCCTTGCGGATGTCGAGTTCCTCACCAACGTCTCGATCCTCGAACTCGACACCGTGCCTGAACATCTCGTCATCATCGGTGGTAGCTACATCGCCCTCGAGTTCGCCCAGATGTATCGGCGGTTCGGCGCCCGGGTGACCGTCGTCGAGAAAGGGCCCCGGCTGGCATCCCGCGAAGATCACGACGTCTCGGACGCCATCAAGACGATCCTGCAAAACGAGGGCATCGACATCGTCGTCGATGCCGCCGATATCCGGATAGCTAAGCAGGACAGTGCTTCCGAAGGGTTCGAAGTGACACCGCGAGACGGCGTCGGGTCGATCGCCGGCAGTCATCTGCTGCTGGCGGTCGGGCGCCGTCCCAACACCGACGACCTCGGCCTGGAGGCCGCCGGTGTCCAAACCGATGCCCGCGGCTACATCACCGTCGATGACCAGCTGAAAACCAGCGTCGACCACATCTGGGCGATGGGGGACTGTAACGGCAAGGGCGCGTTCACCCACACCTCCTACAACGACTTCGAAATCGTCGCGGCCAACCTGCTAGACAACGACCCACGCCGGGTGAGCGACCGCATCCCCACCTATGCCCTCTACATCGACCCCCCGCTGGGGAGAGCCGGAATGACCGTCGAGCAGGTCCGCGCGGCAGGCCGCCCTGCATTGATCGGTCAGCGGCCCATGACCAGGGTCGGTCGCGCGGTGGAAAAGGGTGAGACACAAGGCTTTATGAAAGTCGTGGTGGACGCCCAAACGCAGCAGATCCTGGGAGCGGCCATTCTCGGTGTCGGCGGCGACGAGGCCATCCACGCCATCCTGGATGTGATGTCCGCCAAGGCGCCCTACACAACGTTGGCGCGCACGGTACACATCCACCCGACGGTCTGCGAGCTGATACCGACGATGCTGGAGGAGATGTCGCCGCTGCAGTAAGTCTCAGGCGGCCGGATCCGCCTGATGCAGGACGGCGTCCGCGTCACCTTCGTCAGGATGCTTCGGCCAACCCGGATACGGCGGTGGCGTCCCGCCGAAGGCGGGGCAGTGCGCGTGGTGCGCGCACCAGTCGCACAGCCGTGACGGCCTGGGCCTGAAATCGCCTGTCACACCGGCAGATTGAATTGCCCGCCAAATCGCCATCAGGGTCTTCTCGAAGCGCAGCAGCTCGTCTTCGTCGGGGGAGTAGTCCAGTAGCTGACCGTCCGCGAGGTAGATCAGCCTAAGCCGCGTCGGCAGCACGCCCCGCGAGCGCAGCAACGCGACCGCATAGAACTTCATCTGGAACATGGCCTTGAACTCGGCGAGTGCCCGCGCTTCCGGTGGCGCCTTGCCGGTCTTGTAATCCACCACCCGCAACTCGCCGGTGGGCGCGACATCGATCCGGTCGATGATTCCGCGCAGCAGCGTGCCGTCGGCAAGCTCGACCTCGATGCGCTGCTCACAGCTCTGCGGGTCGAACCGGGTCGGGTCTTCCAACCGGTAGTAGCCGGACAGCAGGGCGCGAGCCTCGTCGAGGAGTTGGGTCTGCTGGTCGGCGTCCAACTCGCCCGCCAGATCGGGTTCGCCGGTGATCACCTGCTCCCAAGCCGGGCCGACGAGCGCGCCAGCGGCCTGCGGGCCGCGTTCGGGTGCGGGCAGGCTGTACAGCTGCTCCAGCGCGGCATGCACCACCGAGCCCCGCAGCTGTGCCGTGGATGGCGGCTCAGGCAGCCGATCGACCGCACGGAACCGATAGAGCAGCGGGCACTGTTTGAAGTCGGCCGCCCGCGACGGCGACAACGCCGGCCGCGACGCAGGCCGGGACCTGGCTACCTTGCCGCTCATATCCGCAGCCTAGGGGCGAGGTCCGACAACCCCGCGGACCTTTCCCGGCGCGTCTGCTGGCAGGCTAGACAGCTGTGTCTGCAACCGGGCCGTTCGCCGTCGGCGATCGTGTCCAGCTCACCGACCCCAAGGGTCGGCACTACACGATGCTGCTCAGCACCGGCGGCGAATTTCATACACACCGTGGCGCGATCGCGCACGACGCGGTCATCGGACTGCCGGAAGGCAGCGTGGTGAAGTCGGCCAACGGTGACCCGTTCCTGGTGTTGCGCCCGCTGTTGGTGGACTACGTGATGTCCATGCCCCGCGGTGCCCAGTTGATCTATCCCAAAGACGCCGCCCAGATCGTGATCGAGGGTGACATCTTTCCGGGCGCCCGGGTTTTGGAGGCCGGTGCCGGCTCCGGGGCGCTGACCTGTTCGCTGCTGCGCGCGGTCGGGCCGCAGGGGCGGGTGATCTCCTACGAGGTGCGCGCCGATCACGCCGAACACGCCCGTCGCAATGTAGAGACGTTCTCCGGCTGCGTCCCCGACAACTGGCGGCTGATTCTCAGCGATGTCGCGGATACCGACCTGCCTGACGGCTCGGTCGACCGGGTGGTGTTGGACATGCTGGCGCCGTGGGAGGTGCTCGACACCGTCTCGCGGGTGGTGGTTGCCGGTGGCGTGCTGATCGTCTACCTGGCCACCGTTACTCAGCTTTCCAAAACGGTGGAGGCGCTGCGCGAGCAGCAATGCTGGACCGAGCCTCGCGCCTGGGAGACGCTGCAACGCGGGTGGAACGTCGTCGGGTTGGCCGTGCGCCCGCAGCACAATATGCGCGGACACACCGGATTCCTGGTGTCCGCGCGTCGGCTGGCCCCGGGCACCGTCACGCCGACGCCGCTGCGCCGCAAGCGCTGAGCCGGGCTAGTCGTCGCTGCGGTGCAGGCCGCGGCGCACCGACAGCAGTTCGAACTCCGGGTGCGCGGCCACCAGTCGTTCAGCCGCGTCGAGCACGTCGACGGCGTGGCCGCGGTCAGCCGACGCGATCGCCATCCCAATGCCCGCCCGTCGGTAGAGCTCATGCGATCCCGTTTCGGCGGCCGAGACGCTGAACTTGCGCTGCAACTCCGCCACCACGGGGCGGATCACCGATCGCTTCTGCTTGAGTGAGCGCACGTTACCGAGCAGCAGATCGAACTCGAGCCACCCGATCCACATCGCGGGTCAGCGGCCTGGCGTCGCCGCCGGGGGCGCGACTTGTGCGGGACTGTAAGCAAGCAGCACATCGGCCGTTCGCGCCGACAGCTGCCACCCTCCCCGGAACGGTGTGAACTCCATCGGAAAGGAGAACCTGGGCCCGCGGGGTTTGGGTGAGCTGACGTTGACGTTGGCCACCACGTCGGCCGGATCCCGGTCTGACCATGCGACGTCGCGCACGTCGAACTTCATCGGCGCAAAGCCGCCGTTGAGCAGCGCGGTGGCGAACTGATCGAACACGGCAGCGTTGTCCGGGGTGGCACCTTCGACCAGGTTAAGTTTCTGACTGCCCGGCACCCCAGGATCGGCCAGCCGGTAGAGCACCTTGGCGAGGTCGTCGGGCGGCGGCAGCGGCGCGACCTGCGCGACTGCCGTCGACGTCAGCGACGTCGACGCTGGCGGCTCAGGCTCCGGCGACGTACCGCTCTCGTCGCCGGAGCACCCGGAGAGGCCAAGCGCCGCCACAATCGTGGCGGCGCTCAGGACTGCGGTGAGGTGTCGATCCATCCAGCAGCGGTCAGCCGCCCGCCGACTGCACCGACTGGATCAGCGTCATCGCCGAGGTGCGCGACAAAACCCAGCCGCCCTGGTCGACGAACGTGAGGTTCTCGGTTGTCGGAGGAAGGTGCGGACCCGTCGCGGTGATATTGGCCGACGCGGCACCCGGGCCGGTGGGCTGGATGTTGGTGATGTTGAACGTCAGCGGCAGGCTGCCCTTGGCGGCGGCTTGCTGCAGCTTCTTGTCGGCGAAGTGGCCCTCGACGCCGCCGATCCCGCCCTCGACCAGATTGCTCTTGCTCGCGAACGGCACGCTCGGGTCCTGCAGGCTGTTGAGCAGGCTGACCAATTGGTCGGGCGTGGGTACGTTGGCGCCGGGGAGGACCGGGTCCAGCGGGAGTGGCGCGCTGAACACGACCGGCTGAACCTCAGGCAACGTGGCGGTAACAGATGCAATGCAGGTCACACCCGCAGCTGCCGCGCCGATTGCCGCGACGGCCGCCACGCCCGTGGCTAGGGATTTCACGGTCACAGATGTCCTCTCGATCAGGCAGGTTCAACATGATGTTAACGCTGGCGCCAGTCTGCCCCATTTCGAGTTCCCGCATGAATTGGAAATCGCCGGTAGCGTTGAGGTATCCGCCGCACCACCTTCCGGTCGCGGGAAAGGAGCGCACGATGGGTGAGTCAGAGCGCGAAACGTTCGGTAACCCTCGCGAGCCAGACCTGTCCGCGGAGGATGCGGCCGAGTTGGAGGAGCTCCGGCGCGAGGCGGCAATACTGCGTGAGCAACTCGATACTGCCGTTGAAACGCAGAGTGTCGCGCGCAGTCCCCGCGATATTCACCAGCTTGAGGCCCGGATCGATTCGCTCGCGGCGCGCAATTCCAAATTGATGGAAACGCTGAAGGAGGCCCGGCAGCAACTGCTGGCCCTGCGCGAAGAGGTCGACCGGCTCGGGCAGCCGCCGAGCGGCTACGGCGTGTTGTTGTCCACGCATGACGACGAGACCATCGACGTGTTCACCTCTGGACGCAAGATGCGCCTGACTTGCTCGCCCAACATCGACGTCAAGTCTTTGAAGAAGGGCCAGACAGTTCGGCTCAACGAGGCTTTAACTGTCGTCGAAGCCGGCACCTACGAATCGGTTGGTGAGATCTCCACGCTGCGTGAGATTCTCAACGACGGGCACCGAGCCTTGGTCGTCGGACACGCCGACGAGGAACGCATCGTGTGGCTGGCCGATCCGCTGGTTGCCGAGGATCTGCCCGACGGGCACCCCGACGCTCTCAACGATGACCAGCGGCCCCGCAAGTTGCGACCCGGCGACTCGCTGCTGGTCGACACCAAGGCCGGGTATGCGTTCGAACGCATTCCCAAGGCCGAAGTCGAGGACTTGGTGCTGGAAGAGGTGCCGGACGTCACCTACAACGACATCGGCGGGCTGGGCCGGCAGATCGAGCAGATCCGCGATGCCGTGGAATTGCCGTTCCTGCACAAGGAGCTGTACCGGGAATATGCGTTGCGGCCACCCAAGGGTGTGCTGCTCTACGGGCCGCCCGGCTGCGGTAAGACGTTGATCGCCAAGGCCGTTGCCAACTCGCTGGCCAAGAAGATGGCCGAGGTTCGCGGCGACGACGCGCGCGAGGCAAAGTCGTACTTCTTGAACATCAAGGGCCCCGAGCTGCTCAACAAGTTCGTCGGTGAGACGGAACGTCACATCCGGCTGATTTTCCAGCGGGCCCGCGAGAAGGCGTCCGAAGGCACGCCGGTGATCGTGTTCTTCGACGAGATGGACTCGATCTTCCGCACCCGCGGTACCGGGGTTTCTTCCGACGTCGAGACGACGGTCGTGCCACAGCTGCTGAGTGAGATCGACGGCGTGGAGGGCCTGGAGAACGTCATCGTGATCGGCGCGTCCAACCGTGAGGACATGATCGACCCGGCGATCCTGCGGCCCGGGCGTCTCGACGTCAAAATCAAGATCGAGCGTCCGGATGCCGAGTCGGCGCAGGACATCTTCTCCAAGTACCTCACCGAGCAATTGCCGGTGCACGGCGACGACATCGCCGAGTTCGACGGCGACCGAGGGGCGTGCATCAAGGCGATGATCGAAAAGGTTGTCGACCGGATGTACGCCGAGATCGACGACAACCGGTTCCTTGAGGTCACCTACGCCAACGGCGACAAGGAAGTCATGTACTTCAAGGACTTCAACTCCGGCGCGATGATCCAGAACGTCGTCGACCGCGCGAAGAAGAATGCGATCAAGTCGGTGCTGGAGACCGGTCAACGCGGGCTGCGCATCCAGCACCTGCTCGACTCGATCGTCGACGAGTTCGCCGAGAACGAAGACCTGCCCAACACCACCAATCCCGATGACTGGGCCAGGATTTCAGGCAAGAAGGGCGAACGGATCGTTTACATCCGCACCCTGGTCACCGGCAAGAGTTCGAGCGCGTCGCGGGCCATCGACACCGAGTCCAACCTCGGCCAGTACCTGTAGCGCCAGTACCTGTAGCGGCAGGATCAGTCGGTTATCAGCGAATAGCTGTTGGTCAGGTCGTCCTGCAAGACGAGCGCGGTGCGGTTGGCGCTGTCGATGCGCAGTGGGCTTTCCAGCACCCGCTTCTGGTAGGTCCATCCTTCTGGCAGATCGAGCCGCTCGCCGAGTTTCGGCAGGTCGCCCCGGGACAGGTCGGGATCAACGATCTGGCTCCAGGTCTGCATCACCCAACGCCGGTACGCGGGGTCTTGCAGTTCGAAGACCTCTTCGCCGGCGTCGAAGGTGAAGACGGTGTGCCGGTTGACCTGATTTGCGGTGTAGGGCGCCGGGTTCATCGCTGTCAGCAACACCGTGGCCTGCAGCAGCATGTCGATGCCGCCGAAGTTTTTGATCATCCGCGGGCCCTGGGTGACTTTTTCAATGGAGTTCATCAGCCAGTACCGCGGTCCGTTGAGTAGTGCTGTGGCAGCACCGTTTTCGGTCGCGATGGCCTGCGCGTCGAGCGCCGACCACAAATCGGCCGGACAGTCGTTGAGCGGGTAGCTGTTGTAGACGGTGGCCTGCGGCCCCGCCTCGCCTGGCGTCACCAGAAGGACTTCGCCATAGCGTTTCCCGGACAGACCGGTCGTGGGGTCGTTGGACACCAGGGTGAAGTTAATCACTTCTTTCACCTGCGTCAACCAACACCAGGCGGATTAACGGGGTGGGAGGCGTACCACTTGGACGAAGAATTCGTCGATCTCGCGAATGACCTTCATGAATTGTTCGAAACCAACGGGTTTGGTGACGTAGGCATTCGCGTGTAGTCGGTAGCTGCGCAGAATGTCTTCCTCGGCGGCCGAGGTGGTGAGCACAACGATGGGGATGTGACACAAGTCGGGATCCGATTTGATTTGTTCGAGCAGTTGGTGGCCGTCGTATTTCGGCAGATTCAAGTCGAGAAGGATCAGATCCGGCTGTGGCGCGCTGTGATGAGGACCGCGTCGGTAGAGGTAGTCGAGACCCTCTTGTCCATCGTGTGCAACACGCAACGTGTTGTGAATCTTGTGGTGTTCGAAGGCTTCCCGAGTGATGAGGATGTCTCCGGGATCGTCTTCGATGAGCAGGACGTCGATAGCGCGGGTATCCGGTGTCATCGGTGGGCTCCTTCGGCTGCGCCGATGGGTGTCTCGTCGCTGGCGGCAGTAATGGGCAAGGTGAACCAGAATCGAGTTCCGCTGCTGTTGCTGGTGTCGATACCGATGATACCGCCGTGCAACTCGACGATTTTCTTGCACAGCGCCAACCCGATGCCCGTTCCAGCGTAGGCATCCCGGCCATGGAGACGCTGGAAGATCACAAACACCTTTTCGGCGAACTCAGGCGCAATGCCGATGCCGTTGTCCGTCACGCCGAACACCCAATAGCCGTCGTGATCACCAGTGCCCCGTTCGCAGTCGATGATGACCCGGGGTGCGTGATCCTCGCGGCGGAACTTAACCGCGTTGCCGATGAGGTTCTGCCAGAGCATCGTCATAAGGGTGGCGTCGCCGGTGACTTGAGGAAGCGGACCGTCCCGCCGCTTGATCTGAGCCCCGGATTCCTCAATCGCGGCGGCCAGATTGCCCAGCGCGGTGTCCAAGGTGGTGTCGAGGGCAACGGTGGCGTGAGTCACGGTGAGCCGACCGACCCGGGAAAAGGTGAGGAGATCGTTGATGAGCACCTGCATGCGTTTGGCACCGTCGACAGCGAATCCGATGTATTCGATGCCCCGTTCGTCGAGCGCGCTTCCGTAGCGTTTCTCGAGCAATTGGCAAAATGAGGTCACTTTGCGCAGCGGTTCCTGTAAGTCATGGGAGGCGACGTAGGCGAACTGCTCGAGCTCGGCGTTGGATCGCCGTAACTCGACCGCCTGCGTGTTGAGCGCCTGCGCCTGCATGGCCAGACGAGCCTGGTCTGATCGGGATACGTCCAGCTCGGCCACGATCCGCCCCCGCATGTTCTCCACATCGCCCGCGATCGCGCGGATGTCTTTGGATCCCCGCACGGCGATGCTCTCGGCGAAATTGCCCGCCGCGATCCGCCGGCACGACGCGGCCAGCACCGCCAGGGGACGGGTCACCGCGCGTCGCATCAACAACGCCAGCAGGATCGCACCGGCGGCGAACACTGCCACCATGCCGATCAGGACGCGGTCACGCCAGCTGCGCATCGCATCCAGCTCGTTGACGGCGACGGTACGCGCCGCTGCCAGATGGGCGTTTTGGGTGTCGAACAGCGCGCGGATCTGGTCGAACTCGGCCTTCCCGCGGTCGGCGGTATAGGAGTTCACCACATTCGGCGCACCCGGGATCACGCTGCTGATCAACGGCTGCGCATAGGTGCTACGCCACGCGGCGCCGGCGCGCTCGATCGCGGTCAGGTCGGCGATCAGATCGACCCGGTCACCGAGTTGCGCCGTGATGTCCTGGGCCGCCTGCTGTTCGACGCGTTCACCGGCGACGTACGGGGTGAGAAACTGCCGGTCAGCGGCAATCACGTAGCCGCGCAGCGACGTCTCCTGGTCACGCAGCGCACCCTGCAACTGATACGCCGAGACGCGCGCGGGCAGAATGTCATCGGTCAACTCCCGGGTCACCGCATCGGTGCGGATCAACAGCACGGCACCGATGGCCGCGCCAGCCAGCACCGCCATTCCCATGACCGCCAACACCAGGTTCTGCCAGCCCGCGACCGTCAGTCGAGATCCCAGCTGCGGGGCGTGCGCGGGGGTGTTCGCCTGCGCCGTCGGTCCGATTCTCACACGACGCTGCGCTCTACCCGCACCACCGCGACGTCGTCGCTGAAGCCGCCATGGGCTTGGGCCCGAGCCTCGGCTTGGTCGATGAGCGCGTCGACGAATGCCGGTCCGGGCAGCGCCGCCAGCGGCCGGGCCAATTCCAGCAAACCGTCCTCGCCGAGCCGTTCGGCACCGCGGCCTGAATGTCCCTCGAAAAGTCCGTCGGTCAAGAGCACCAAACCGCCGCCCTCGGGGAGTTCCATCGCATGCTGCGGCCAGTTGTCGCCGCCCCATCCCAACGCGGGGCCGGCCGGCGGCTCCACCCACTCCACGGTGCCGCGGCCGTGCACCAGCATGCCGGGATGACCGGCGCGGACCGCTACAACCCGCGGACTGTCGGGGCCGACTGCCAGGCTCAGCATCGTCGCGAAGATGCCGCGGCTTGGGCTTTCAGCGTGAAGGATTCGCTCCAGCTGCCGCATCGCAGCGTCGCCGTGAATGCCGCTCAACGTCAACGTGCGCCATGCGATCCGTAATGCCACCCCCAAAGCCGCCTCATCAGGCCCATGCCCGGCGACATCACCGATAACGATGTGTACGGTCCGATCCGGAGTTTGCACGACATCGTAGAAGTCTCCACCCAGCAACGCGTTAGCGCGGCTGGGCCGGTATCGGGTCACAACGCCCACTTCCGAGCCTTCAGGTAGTAGCGGCGAGGGCAGCAGACCACGCTCCAGCCGCGCATTTTCCTGCGCCCGCAGATTGCTCGCGTGCAGATCCACCGCAATGAGCTCGGCACGCTTACGTTCGATCGCATAGAGCAGGGTCCGCCGCAGCATGTCGGGTTCGACCCGCCCCTTGACCAAATAGTCCTGCGCACCACTGGCGACCGCAGACACCCCGAATTGTTCGTCATTCAAGCCCGTCAGCACGACTACCGGAAGGGTGCCGTCCCACTCGGCTATACGGGCGATGCCATCGAACCCTGTGGCATCCGGCAGATTCAGGTCCAACAGGACGCAATCCGGGCGCTCGCGGGCGAGGACACCCTCGGCGTGCGCCATCGATGGTGCCCACGCCATCCGAATATCAGCGACCGAGTCTGCTATCAGCTCTTCGACCAGCACCGCATCAGCGCGGTCGTCCTCGATCAGCAGCAGCGACAACGAGCGCCGATCTGCTGCGGGAGCAACGTGGCGATGCGGCGGCGGAGTCGCCCCAGATCTATACGGCACAGGCTCGATCAAACATGTCCTCCACGCACCTCGACGCGCCAACGATAACGCACACGCTGGGTATTTGCGGGGATCACCGACTGACCGATGAGAGCTCCACCTCGGGCCGACCTCGGCCCACATCGTCGCCGCGCCTAGGCTTTAGGACATGCAACGGATTATCGGGACGGAGGTCGAGTACGGCATCTCGTCGCCGTCGGACCCGACCGCCAACCCGATCCTCACCTCGACGCAGGCGGTGCTGGCCTACGCGGCCGCCGCCGGCATTCAGCGCGCCAAACGGACCCGCTGGGACTACGAGGTGGAATCGCCGCTGCGGGATGCCCGGGGATTCGACCTGAGCCGCTCGGCCGGCCCGCCGCCGGTGGTCGACGCGGACGAGGTCGGTGCCGCCAACATGATCTTGACCAACGGGGCGCGGCTCTACGTCGACCACGCCCACCCGGAATATTCCGCGCCGGAGTGCACCGACCCGCTGGACGCGGTGATCTGGGATAAGGCCGGCGAGCGGGTGATGGAGGCTGCCGCGCGGCACGTGGCCAGCGTGCCGGGGGCAGCCAAGCTGCAGCTCTACAAGAACAACGTCGACGGCAAGGGCGCCTCCTACGGGTCGCACGAGAACTATCTGATGAGTCGGCAGACGCCGTTCTCAGCGGTCATCGTGGGGCTGACCCCGTTCCTGGTCTCCCGTCAGGTGATCACCGGCTCCGGCCGGGTCGGGATCGGCCCCAGCGGCGACGAGCCGGGCTTCCAGCTGTCCCAGCGCGCCGACTACATCGAGGTCGAGGTCGGGCTGGAGACCACGCTGAAGCGCGGCATCATCAACACCCGCGACGAGCCGCACGCCGACGCCGACCGCTACCGACGGCTGCACGTGATCATCGGCGACGCCAACCTCGCCGAGACGTCGACCTATCTGAAGCTGGGCTCGACGGCGCTGGTGCTCGACCTGATCGAAGAGGGCCCAGCCCATGGCATCGACCTGACCGACCTGGCGCTGGCCCGGCCGGTACATGCGGTGCACGCGATCAGCCGTGACCCCTCACTGCGCGCTACCGTCGCGCTGGCCGACGGCCGCGAACTGACCGGCCTTGCGTTGCAGCGGATTTATCTGGACCGGGTGGCGAAGCTGGTCGACGGCCGCGACCACGACGCGCGGGCAGCCGACGTCGTGGAGACCTGGGCACACGTGCTCGATCAACTCGAGCGCGACCCGATGGAGTGCGCCGAACTACTGGACTGGCCGGCCAAGCTCCGGCTACTGGAGGGGTTCCGGCACCGGGAGAACCTGAGCTGGTCGGCGCCTCGGCTGCACCTCGTCGATTTGCAGTACTCCGATGTCCGGCTGGACAAAGGCCTCTATAACCGGCTGGTCGCGCGCGGCTCGATGAAGCGACTGGTCACCGAGCAGCAGGTGATCAGCGCGGTGGACAACCCACCGACCGACACCCGGGCCTATTTCCGCGGCGAATGCTTGCGCCGATTCGGCGCCGATATCGCGGCGGCCAGCTGGGACTCGGTGATCTTCGACCTCGGCGGCGACTCCCTGGTGCGGATTCCGACGCTCGAGCCTCTGCGCGGCAGCAAGGCGCACGTCGGCGCCCTGCTGGACTCGGTGAACAGCGCGGTTGAGCTGGTCGAACACCTGACCACCTGAGGCGTCCGGCGACGATGCAGCCCCGCGGCGGCTGAGGAGGAGCCCGACAGTGGAGGTCGTTAACCGGGCAACAGCGGTATCGACCGGTAGGCTAGAGAAACCGAAGGTCGTGTTCTTTACGGCCGATGACTTCGCAGGAGGCAGCGATGGCTCAGGAGCAGACCAAGCGCGGTGGTGGCGGTGGCGATGACGACGATCCCACCGCCAGCACGGCCGCGGGCCAGGAGCGTCGCGAGAAGCTGACCGAGGAGACCGACGACCTGCTCGACGAGATCGACGATGTTCTGGAAGAGAACGCCGAAGACTTCGTCCGCGCATACGTCCAAAAGGGCGGACAGTGACCTGGCCGTTTCGCGATCGCCTGGCCACCCACTCAGCACTTCCCGGAACCGCCTTCGGCGGTCTTTCCTCTTTCGCGGACTTTTTGCGTCGCGAGGCCCCCGAGCTGCTGCCCGCGGGCATCGGTAACACTCAGCCCGGCGGGCTCGGTTCGCAGCTGCCGCACGGCACCACCATCGTTGCGCTGAAGCATCCCGGTGGCGTCGTCATCGCCGGCGACCGACGCTCCACGCAGGGCAACATGATCGCGGGGCGCGATGTGCAGAAGGTGTACATCACCGACGACTACACCGCGACCGGGATCGCCGGCACCGCGGCCATCGCGGTCGAATTCGCCCGCCTTTACGCCGTCGAACTCGAGCATTACGAGAAGCTGGAAGGCGTGCCGCTCACCTTCGCGGGCAAAGTGAACCGGCTGGCAATCATGGTCCGCGGCAATCTCGCCGCCGCGATGCAGGGTCTTGTGGCGCTGCCGCTGCTGGCCGGTTTCGACATCGACGATCCCGATCCGGAGAAGGCCGGGCGCATCGTCTCGTTCGACGCTGCCGGTGGCTGGAATCTGGAGGAGGAGGGCTACCAGTCCGTCGGTTCTGGTTCGATTTTCGCCAAATCGTCCATCAAGAAGCTGTTTTCGCAAGTGACGGACGCGGATTCCGCGCTGCGGGTCGCTGTCGAGGCACTCTACGACGCGGCCGACGACGATTCGGCCACTGGGGGTCCCGACCTGGTCCGCGGGATCTTCCCGACCGCGGTCACCATCGGCGCCGACGGCGCGACCAATGTTCCCGAGCAGCGCATTGCCGAGCTGGCACGCGAGGTCATCGAACGACGTTCCCGCGCAGACACGTTCGGTTCGGATGCGGGGCACGCGGGAAGTGACTCATGAGCTTTCCGTACTTTATCTCGCCCGAGCAGGCGATGCGCGAACGCGGCGAGCTCGCGCGAAAAGGCATCGCGCGGGGCCGCAGCGTGGTGGCGCTGGCCTATACCGGGGGCGTGCTATTCGTGGCCGAAAACCCTTCGCGGTCACTACAAAAGATCAGCGAACTCTACGACCGCGTCGGCTTCGCCGCCGCGGGTAAGTTCACTGAATTCGACAACCTGCGGCGCGGGGGGATTCAGTTCGCCGACACGCGCGGCTACGCCTACGACCGCCGTGACGTCACCGGTCGGCAGCTGGCCAATGTCTACGCGCAGACGTTGGGCAGCATCTTCACCGAACAGGCCAAGCCCTACGAGGTCGAGCTCTGTGTGGCCGAAGTCGCACACTACGGCGAGACCAAACCGCCCGAGCTGTATCGCATTACCTACGACGGGTCGATCAACGACGAGCCGCACTTCGTGGTGATGGGCGGGACCACCGAGCCGATCGCCACCGCGCTCAAGGAGTCCTACGCCGAGAACGCCAATCTGGCCGACGCGGTGCGAATCGCGGTGGAAGCCCTGCGCGCCGGCAGCGCTAACGGCGGCGACGAACCCAAGCTGGGGGTGTCGACGTTGGAGGTCGCCATCCTGGACGTCAGTCGGCCCCGGCGAGCGTTCCGGCGAATCACCGGCCGTGCGTTGGAGGCCCTGCTGCCCGAACCCAACGGTTCCAGTGGCTCCGAACCGGCGAAGGACTCAGCGGACAATTCGAAAGACTCGGCTGACAATTAGGTCCCGGCGACCTTCCGTAGGCCGGGCGGATTCGTCTCGTATTGTCGGTGTGTGCTGACCGGCTTGCTGCTCGCATTGGGCACCTCGCTCTGCTACGGCACGGCGACGGTGTTGCAGGCCGCCGCGACCCGCTCGGTGGACGCCGGCAGCAGCGACTCCGGAGTTGACCCGGCCTTACTGTTACGAGCGCTGCGGCAGTGGCGCTACCTCGCGGGCCTCGCGCTTGACGGTCTTGGCTTCCTGTTGCAAGTGGCGGCGCTGCGCCTGGTACCGATCTACGTCGTCGCCGCGGCGATCGCCGCTTCGCTCGCGGTCACCGCGATCGTGTCCGCCTGGATACTGTCGGCGCGGTTGTCGGCAATGGAGTGGGTGGCGGTAGGCGTGGTGTGCGCGAGCCTTGCGACGCTCGGCCTTGCCGCCGGCCCCGAAGGCACCCGGCGCGGGCCGGCCGGACTCGGCTGGGCACTGCTGGCGGTGGTCGCCGTGCTGTTCATCGCCGGCGCGGCGGCAGGTCGCTTGGGTGACCGCTCCCGTGCACTCGTCCTCGGGCTCGGGGCCGGCGGCGGCTTCGGGGTCGTCGAGGTCGCCGTCCGCCTGATCGATCCGATCGATCCGACCAAATTGGCGTTCTACACCAACCCCGCCGTATATGCAGTGATCGCGGGCGGCGCAGCCGGGTTTTTGTTGCTCACTTCGGCTTTGAGCCGCGGATCGGTGACCACGGCCACGGCCGGGATGGTTGTCGGTGAAACGGTTGGTCCTGCGCTCGTCGGGGTGGTGTGGCTCGGCGACCAGACCCGTCCGGGGCTGAGCTGGGTGGTTGTGACGGGATTCGCCGTCGCGGTCGCGGCAACGCTGGCACTGAGCCGATTCGGCGAAGCACCCAGCCCTGTCGAGTCCTGACAACGCGCAGGCGAGCCGCGTTGCCGGAAGCCGGATTCGGAGCTATCCTGCGAAAGCACCTCGTTAGGCGAGGCTTCTGAAGTGAACACAGGCCACTGATCTGACGACGTCGAGAGACGCCCAAGATCAGGACAGATCTCCCCGGCTTAAGGGGTGGTCCCAAGTGGCTTTCCCAGCTCTGCGGGGATACGTCGCTCAGTGCCAAAGCTCAACGTGTGAGGGCAAAGTCGCCGCTCCACCGCTTCCGTCGTGGGTCCCTCTTTGTGCGCGTCTTAACGACATCGAGTATGGAAGGCAGGTGTTCCCATGACCAGCATGATCGACGTCGCCCGTATCGGGCTGCCCGGCTCAGCCGATGGGCTGCGCCTGACCCCCTACGAAGCGATGGCGCAAGACCTATTGTTCCTCCGCGGGGAACTGGAGACGGCGGGAATCCCGTTTCTTTTGATCCGCGGCGCGGACGGGCGTCCGGCACTCGTCGTTGATATCTGCTTGCGTGCACGAGTCGCCGAAACGCTCATGGCCGCATGCCTGGAGGCACCGCTGCGGGCCAAGATCCTTGACGGGACTGGGCGCAGCTCGGTGTACCTGGGCGACGGCTTGCTGTCGGCGGACCCGGACCCGCGGCTGCTGAGGGTGTTTCGTCGGCGCGAATGCCCGCGTTCCGGCCTGCGTTACGGCGCTTCGGCAGGAGTGGAGCTGCAGTTCTGGGTATTCGACGGTCAGCAGGCGATCTGCCCGATCGAGAACTCGCTGACTCGGAAGGCGTTGCCGCTGAGCGAGATTGTGTACGTAGCCGTCGAACTGCACGGCCGCACCTGGCCGACGATCGCCGGGATGTTTGCCCCGCACGCGAGCGACATCACGTTCGACATCGACATGGTGTTCTCGTGGGTGGACGGCAACGACCCGGAGTTCCGGGCAGGGCGAGCGGCAGCGATGGCGAACCACGTTGTTGGTGAAGGCGATGGCGCCGACGCGCGGATCCGTCAGATCGACGAACTGAAGTACGCGCTGCGTTCGGTGCACGCCTTTGCCCCATGGGTGCGGCGCATCTTCATCGCGACGGACTCGCCGGTCCCCGAGTGGCTCGCACCCCACCCCAAAGTCACCATCGTGCGCGCCGAGGATCACTTCACCGACTCCTCCGCGCTGCCGGTGTACAACAGCCACGCGGTGGAGACGCAGCTACACCACATCCCCGGTCTCGCAGAGCATTTCCTGTACTCCAACGATGACATGTTCTTCGGCCGGGCCTTGTCACCGACGACGTTCTTCTCACCCGGCGGGGTGACGAAGTTCATCGAAGCGGGCACGCGTATCGGGCTGGGGGCTAACAACCCCGAGCGCAGTGGATTCGAGAATGCCGCACGCGTCAACCGGCAGCTGCTGTGGGACAGGTTCGAGAAGATCATCACCCGCCACCTCGAGCACACCGCTGCGCCGCTGCGCAAGAGCGTGCTTTGCGAACTCGAGCGTGAGTTTCCGGATGACTTCGCGCGTACCCAGGCCAGCCGCTTTCGGGCGAGCACCGACATCTCGGTG
>Ga0210398_10001942_pt1 | contig 20592 bp, 16 predicted proteins | sample IncBWC4OmetaG_FD_161047 | JGI IMG/M metagenome (GOLD analysis project Ga0210398, IMG submission 161047) | Forest soil microbial communities from Barre Woods Harvard Forest LTER site, Petersham, Massachusetts, United States - Inc-BW-C-4-O | ecosystem: Environmental > Terrestrial > Soil >...
CAGCATGCTACGTGGTGGCAGGTTGCTGGTGGTGGTCCCGAAATACGCGCTCGCGTCTCCGTAATTGGTGTCCAGGTTCGATGCGTTGAGATTTACCCGGTTGAACAGATTGAAGATGTCGAGCCGCAACTGGAGGCTGACCCCCTCCCTGATCGCGGTGGTTTTCTTGATCGTGAAGTCCGTGTCGGCATAGCCCGGGCCGCTGAATTGATCCGGCTTCTCGTTGCCCTCCGTCCCGCCAGCCTTAAATGCCGGCTGGGAAAACTGCGCGTGCGTCACGGTTCCGCTGTCTACCACGCCGGTGTATTTGTAGTCCTTGCGGCTGGTTTTCTGTGTGTAACTGGACGCGTCAGGCATGTTGAAGTTATCGCCGTCTGCGGAATAGTTACCGCTGCTGGGCGCAAAAGCGAAGTTTCCCGCACTCAGTTCGCTCTGGTAGTTTGACTGGGCGACGCTCACGCCGGTGGTGTCGACCAGGGCGAGCGGGTTATCGTTGGTCACGAAGAACGGATTGCCTGATTGCAGAATCGTGGTTCCGGCGAGATTGAAGCCGTTGCTCAGCCGACGGACAAACCCGTTGGGGCCGCTGGGGCCGGGGATGTCGTAGCTCCAGCCCAGCGAAAAGCGGTTGGGAGCATTCAGTGCCGACGGGCTGTACCACTGGTTGACGTCGAAGCTGGTGCCGCCGCTCTCGACATATCCTTCCGGATAGTTGCCCCAGTCATCCATCGCCGAAGAGCGCGTGTACGACGCGATCAGGAACCCGCGCTTGCCGACGTGTCCTTTGATGGCGGCGATTAACGCATAGTAATTGGCGCGGGCCCCGTTGAACGCGTAGCCGATGGAACCGAAGCTGGTATTCAGACGAGTCTGCGCACCGGTCCCGGTCCAAACACCGCTCGAGTCAAAGGTGGGGTGCTGAATCAGGTCGCCGGGAAAGATATTCACGTCGACCCCATAGCTGGTGTTGTTGGGATTCTCTCCTCCCAGCACCAGATCCCAGGAGTGAGTTCCTGAATATCCGAAACTGGCTACAAGATTGCTGCTGAGCTGTCTCTCGAGTCCCGCCGTCCAGCTGACCGTCGGTTGTGGAGACATATTGACTGCGGTTCCGCCAACGCTGATCTGGGAGCCGGCAATTCCACCCTTGGCGTCGAGCGGAGCGCCGACAAATGCGGGTACCGTAAACCCGAAGGGCTCAGTGTTCTGTGTTCCGTAACTGAAGATGGGCGCCGCTGTCGAGCCGTTGTTATAAAAGGTTGGTTCTACGTAGCCTGGTGGATTCCCCTTCAGCCCGTTCTCCGCGTTCCCCAGCGTGTACTCGTTGTGGAAGAGCCCGATGCCGCCGCGCACCACCCACTTGCCGTTACCCATCGGATCCCAGGCCACGCCGGCGCGCGGACTGAAGACCCAATTGATATCCCCGTTGAATACATGCGACTGCTGCGTCATCGTTCCATTCGCCACCTGTTCGGCGAACGTGGAGCCCGTGCCCAGATGGAAATTCGCGAGAACTGTGCCGGCGAGCGCCACATACGGGTTGCCGAAGTTGTCGTAACGAAGGCCATAGTTCACGGTCAGCCTGCGCGTCGCCTTCCAGGTGTCTTCCGCAAAGCCGCCGAAGGTCGTCTCTTTGTAGCCGTAGTTCGCCGGGTCGTAGGAACCCGTCAACGGGTTGTAGGAGACCCCCGTCTCGTCATACGGATTATTGGCAATGAAATCGATCATGTTGTTGTAGTAAAGGTTGGGCTGATCGTAGGCACCGGCAAACAACGCGATGTCGTTGCTGCGCCACGCTTCGAATCCTGCCTTGATGCTGTGTGCGCCCATCACATGGGTCAGCACATCGCGCCAGTGGTAGCTGTGCTGGATATAGTCGCCCTCGGCGAATCCATCCCCCCAGCCCGTTCCCAGCTCGTCGACACCGACGATTGGCACATCGAACAGGCCGGTCTTCGGGGAGAACCCCTCGATGCGGTTGTAGCCGAACATCGCCTCATTCAGGGTGGACGGAGAGAACGTATGAGTTTCATTCCCCTGGATGGAGAACGTGTAGTCATCACTGGTTTCATTGAAGGCAGGCCGCAGCGAGGGGCCGCCCGAATCGATCGTGTCGCGGAAGAACTGCCCGTAAGCGCGGTCGTTCTTCCAGTATTTGTCAATGCGGATGTTGTACTGCTTGGCGTTGTCAAAGCTTGACGAATTGAAGTTGCCCGAATCGAAGACCGGCGTGGAGCAGGGAATCGAGACGTTGTCGTAGGCGGTCACGTTCCCTGTTCCGCTGGCGCAGGCCTGCTGCTGCGCCGGAGTCGGGAGCGTGTTGTTCCACAGATTGCCAGCGGTCGAGGCCAGTTTCACGTTGACGACGTGGGCCACCGGATATTTCGTCATCAGTTGTACTTCCGGGCTGTTCGGCTCGGCCGTTTGGGCAAAAGTCACAAACGCCGGATCCTCGAACCCGTCCAGCGACGTTCCATTCGAAGACAACGACAGATACGGCTCGTATCCGAAGAAGAAGAAGAACTGTTTATGCGGAATCACCGGGCCGCCTACAGCGAACGACATATTGTTGCTGTGATACGGATTCAGCGGTGTTGGCTGCGGTACGCCGAACTCGCCGCGAGCCGTCAGCCCCTGGTAGGTGTAATACTCGCTGGCCAGGCCGTGGAATTCGTTAGAGCCGGATTTCGTGGTCATCACTGTCTGGATCGAGCCGGCGCGTCCGTAGTCGACCGTGTACGTGTTGGTCTGGATGCTCATCTCCTGAATCACATCGACGTTCGGTGTCAGGTTGAGTATGCCAGGCCGGATTGTGCTGGTCACGTCCATCCCATCGACGATGTACTGGTTGCCGTTTTGCCCCTGGCCGTTCGCGCTAACCGTCACATAATTCTCCGGATTGAAATTCAGCGCGCCGCCTGAACCAAGACCGGTCACCCCTGGTGTAATGTAGATTTCTGATGTGGGGTTCCGTCCCGGCATTGGCAAATCCTGGAGCGCCGTCGTCCCCAGGGTCGCTTCAAAGCGGCTGTCTGAAGTGTCCAGCAGGGGCGCCTGCGTCGTCACGGTCACGGTCGACGACACCTGGCCCACCGTCAAGTTGAGTGGCACGTCGCGCACTTGATCGGTAGTCAGTTCGAAAGAAACCCTCGACTCCGAAAATCCCTGTGCGACGGCAGACACTGTATAGTTGCCGGGTGCCAGACTGTCGAAGTGATAAATGCCGTCGGTATTGCTGGAGGTCTTTTGCATGACGCCGGTGTCGGTCCTGGTCAGCACTATCGATGCGCCGGAGATCACGGCGCCCTTCGGGTCCTGCACAGTGCCTTGTACGCTGGCATTGAACTGCGCGTAGCACGCAGCGGCTGCCATCATTGGCAGTAACGCCAGAGCCTGGAAGAATCTTTTCTTCATTGTCCTGGCCTCTTCGAGCAAAGTTGATGGATAGATCTTTGAAACCGCTTACAGTTGCGAGAACACCGCGAGACTACTCACGGAGAACGACACTCGCATGAGCCATTGGAACCAACTTCAAATAGTTCGTTTGGACTAGTCCCGTGTCGAGGCCATGCTTCATCGGTTGAAGAACATCGTTTGCAAAGCATAAGACTGATAATCCGCTTTCGCGGATGACGTGCGGGATCCGCCCCGCCGCTAAAGCGGGGCTCCGGTGCCCGACCGAAGCGTATAGGGTGTATATGCAATCCGTTCTGGACTCCATCGTCACTGAGGATGTACAACCGCCTGGAGTCGAGACGTGAAGAGCACAGTTCGCCAAGCCGGGATCGCAACTCTCGCAGCATGCATCGCCCTCGGTGGCGTTTGCGGGTGCAACCGCGCGGCGACAGAGACCATTGCGGTCATCCCGCAGACCGAAGGAACCCTGCTTTGGGAATCAGCTCACGTGGGCGCCGAAGAAGCGGTTCAGAACAAGTCCGCCTTCATCTACTGGAACGCACCTATGCGTGAAGACGATGTGGAGGCGCAGATCGCCGTCGTCGACCGCGTCGCTTCCGGCAATTACCAGGGCCTTGTTCTGGCCCCCGATCAGGCTCTCGCGCTGATGACGCCAGTGCGTCGTGCTGTGGCCCGCGGAGTGCCGACCGTGGTCATCAGTTCACCGCTTGCGATGCCGCCGGACGGCAATCTGTTTTACATTCTCAATGACAATGAGGCTGGAGGACGCATGGCCGTGCAGCGAGCCGGGGAGCTACTGCACGGCTCCGGAACCGTTGCCATCCTCGGCATTGATCCCGACCTCATCGGCATTATGAACCGCACCCGCGTCTTTGAGAGTGTTCTCGCCCAACAATATCCGCAGGTTGTGGTCGTCGAAAAACGCCTGGGATCCCTCAATGTAGCGCACGAGCAGCAGGTGGCGCAGGAGACCATCAACAGCCACCCGGATCTCGACCTGATTGTTGCCATGACCGGACCCAGCGTCGATGGCACCCTGGCGGTGCTGAACTCAGTTGCCCCAGCTCGTCACATTCGGATCATCGGATTCGATATTGATGGCTGGCCTCCGCCCTTCAAGGGCAATCCCGAGCTCGAATGCGTTATCCAGGAAAACACGCGCTCCATGGGCCGGGACGCGGTCAGCCTCATTCTGCGCAAGCTGGCCGGGCGGCCGGTCGAGGCGCAGACCCTGATTCCCCCCGTGATCGTCACGCGGGACAATGTCGACTCGGCCAGCGTGCGGCGGATGTCGTCTCAGGACTGGACGCTGGGGCGAATTCGGTGGAGCCGCATCCCATGAGCGCGCAGCCGCATCCCGTGCGTCGCCGTCTGATGACGGGGCTGGCGATGCTCGTGCTCGCAGCATGCGCCGCCGCCGGCATCCTGGCCTGGCGGCACAGCCCGCGGCGCGGGCTGCCCTACTACGATGCCTTTGCCGCCGGAAAAGCGGATGAATGGAAGGCACTGGGCGGCACATGGGAACTGGTGAACGGCACCATCCGCAATGAGTCCGACGAGCGTGGCGCCAAGCTGTTGACTGGTTCCAGGTACTGGCGCAATTACTCGATTGACGCCGACGTCTATCTGCTCGGCATCAGCGGCGATGCAGGCATCCTCATCCGATCCGGGAACGAAGAACAGGGGGTCAATGCCTACAGCGGCTACTACGCCGGCGTGCGCACCATCGATAATTCACTGGTGCTGGGGCGTGCCGACCATGCCTGGATCGAGGATACGCAGAGCTACCCGGTAGCCAGCGGCATCCGGCCGTTCCAGTGGTACCACCTGAAGCTTCTGGCGGTGGACTGCCAGATCGCTGCGTCGGTGGGCACCGTCGCGCAGCCCGATCAAATGGCCTTCGGGATCACCGACCCCCACTGCATCTCCTCCGGCCGCGTCGGCCTGCGTTCTTATTCCTCGGGCGGCATCTGGCGCAATGTGGTGGTTCGCTCGGCAAACCATCAGGATCTGATGGAAATGCTGGGCAAAGGCTCTGATCAGGGAACTCTGGCGGTCAGCGGAGCCAACTCTGGGCCGGACTCGCCCGAGATGGGCCAGCTCATCGAGCGCGAACAGGCGCAGGAATCGCGGGCAGAGCAGAATATCGCCCGCGTCAGCACACAGAGCATCGTTAGTCTGCGTCTCAGTTCCTCTGCCCTGCCCACCAGCGCCACCGTGCGCGGTGTCGTGGTACTCACCACGCCCCGACTCTACGTGCAGGATGCCAGTGGCGGCGTCTACATCTCGCAATACACTGGCCCGCTGCTGAAGGTCGGCGACGAAGTAGAGGTCACCGGAAAAGTGCAACCGGGCGACTTCAGCTCAAAGATGGATCAGGCCACGGTGAAAGTCCTGTGGGCGCGCAGTCCCATGCCCCCTTTGTCAGTCACCGCGTTGCAGGCATCCACAGGCCGCTACGATGCCACCTTCATTGAGCTCCGTGGCGTGCTCGCCGCGAAGGAGCGCGGTCCGAACAATAGCCTGGTTCTCGATCTCGATGACGGACCACAATCGTTTCGAGCCGTTCTCAATCCCGGACGCAGCGACGCTCTGGTGGCGAAGCTCAAAGTGAACAGCCTGCTGCGGCTGCGCGGCATCTGTGTCGTTGATTCTGCGCTCACCCACAATCTCACGCCGTTCGTACTGCTGCTGCCTTCCAACGAGGACCTGGACATCATCTCCGGCCCACCGTGGTGGAGCACGGGTCACATCGTTACGCTGATTGTCGTCATCGTCCTTCTCGCCATGGCTTCGGTAATCCTCTATCACCGCATTGAGAACTGGCGTCTGCGCGCAATCCTTGAGGAACGCGGCCGTCTCGCTCACGAAATGCACGATACACTGGCGCAGAGTTTCGCAGGGATCGGGTTCCAGTTGCAGGCAATCTGCAACGGTGTGCCGCAGAACATGCCGGAACTGCACGAGCGGCTCGACCTGGCCCGCGATTTGGTGAGACACAGCCATGAGGAGGCGCGACGCAGCATCGCCACCCTGCATGCTGAGGCTCTCGAATCGCAGGGCCTGATCCATGCCCTCGAGCACTGCGCGCGCCGCATGGTGGGTAATAACGCGGTGCAGGTGACCGCCGAAACCAAGGGGGATCCACGACCGATTCCGTTACGTATTACGGACACGTTGTTCCGCATCGGGCAGGAGGCTGTGGCTAACGCAGTCCGTCACGCGAACCCTTCACGGCTCATCATTCGCGTCACCTGGTCCGACAACAACGTTTGTATGCAGGTTGAGGATGACGGCACAGGGTTTGCGCTGGCTGGTGGATTATCCGGTTTCGGCATTCATGGCATGCGCCGCAGAGCCCAGAGCATTTCCGCCCTCTTTCATGTGGACAGCAAAATTAGGGCCGGTACGATGATTCGCGTTGAAGCGCCTTTGCCGCCCCGCATTACCGTGGCTTCATGGCCGCGCATTCTCTGGAAGCATACGATGGAGTCCTGGAACCATGCACGAGCAGCCAGAACAACCAGTTCGCATCTTTATCGTAGATGATCATCCGGTGGTGGTAGCCGGTCTCACCAGCATGCTCGGCACGCAGCCCGGCATGGTGGTGGCAGGATGGGCCTCAGGCGGAGAAGAGGCCGTGGAAATGCTGCGGACCAGGACTGCCGACCTCCTGCTCCTCGACCTGCGTATGCCGGGTATGAACGGAATCGACACCCTTCACGCCCTCACCCGAGCGGGCATTCCCGTGCGCGCCATCGTTCTCACCAGCTACGAGACTGACGAAGATATCTATCGTGCCGTCCAGGCCGGTGCCCAGGGATACCTCCTCAAAGACGCTCCCCAAGCCGACATGGTCGAAGCCATCAGGGCCGTGCACAGCGGGAAACGCTATTTCCCGCGTCATATTGCTGAGCGCCTGACGGAGCGCATGATGCGTAGCGAACTCACCGCGCGCGAGCTTGAAGTGCTGCACATGCTTGCACGCGGCCTGACCAACAAGGAGATCGGTTCCGCCCTCGATATCAGCGGCAACACCGTCCGCAACCACGTGAACAGCATCATCGAGAAGCTCGAGGTCTCCGATCGCACCGAGGCTGCGACCTCAGCCATCCATCGCGGCATCATCGACACACACAATTAGGCTGTCGCGCGTCCGCTGTGCCTCCCAACGGGGTTGATATTGCAGCTCAGGATCCCATCTAATCTGATCAGATAGAACATGTGAACCATGCGCAATGAAATCGTTTTCTTTAGGATGCTCGTCAAACCGGCTCTCAATGGCTCCCGTGGCCCGCATATCTACCAACCGATTTACCCGCCGCCAGTTTCTGCAGGGGCTCAGCATGACCGGCTTCGCAGCTGCTGCGGCCCCGCGATTGCCAGCATCTTCGCGCCATCCCTGGTTTGAAGGTCCTGCTTCCTCGCAGGCGTCCGTGGCCATCAGCCGCGTACCGATTATGCCCGGTGCCTACGACTTCCTGCCTCTCGGCTCCATCCAGCCTCGCGGGTGGCTCCGTACCCAACTGCGCATCCAGGCCGACGGCCTCAGCGGGCACCTCGATGAAACCTGGGATGACGTCGGACCCAACAGCGGATGGCTTGGCGGAACGGGCGAATCCTGGGAGCGCGGGCCCTACTTTCTCGACGGTCTGGTTCCGCTGGCCTGGCTCCTCGATGACGCCGTTCTGAAAGCGAAAGCACAGAAGTTCGTCGACTGGACCCTCACCCATCAGGCACCCAGCGGCATGATCGGCCCTTCGTCCAACGACGACTGGTGGCCGCGCATAGTGATGCTGAAAGCTCTGACTCAGTACCAGGAGTTCACCGGCGATTCCCGCGTCATCCCCGTCATGGAGAAATACCTTCGTTACCAGCTCGCTCAGCTGCCGTCGCGTCCTCTCCGCGACTGGGGCAAATTCCGCTGGCAGGATGAGCTGCTGAGTGTCATCTGGCTCTACTGCCGCACCGGATCTGCGTGGCTCCTCGATCTCGCGCATCTGCTGCGCCAGCAGGGTTACGACTGGGCTTCGCAATACGCGCAATTCCATTACACTCAGCCCGTGACCGAAAGTTTCCTCCGCGCCAATGCCAGTGCGCCCCTCGCGGATCTAGCTCTCGCCACGCACGGCGTCAACAATGGCCAGGCTATTAAGACCGGACCTGTATGGTCCCTCATCTCTGGCTTGACGGCCGATCGTCAGTCCGTCTTCGCAGCGATCGCCGTACTCGACCGCTATCATGGTTTGCCCAACGGCATGTTCTCCTGCGATGAGCATCTCGCTGGCCTCGATCCCACGCACGGCTCCGAGCTTTGCACCGTGGTTGAGTACATGTTCTCGCTCGAGCAGTCGCTGGCGATCACCGGCGACGCCACGCTCGGCGATCGCCTCGAAAAGCTGGCCTTCAACGCACTGCCGGGTACCTTCACTGACGACATGTGGGCGCATCAGTACAATCAGGAGCCCAATCAGGTGGAGTGCAGCCTGCATCAAAAGCCCTGGACCACCGACGGCCCGGAATCCAACCTCTACGGTCTCGAGCCTAACTTCGGATGCTGCACCGCAAACTTCAGTCAGGGATGGCCCAAATTCACCAATAGTCTGTTTTTTCGCTCGCGCGCGCCTGACGACCATGACCATGATGGCCTTGTCGCGGCCGTCTATGCACCGTGCGAGCTCAGAACCATGCTTGGAGACGGAGTCGTTCACATTTTTGAGGAAACTGACTACCCGTTTCGCGGGAGTATTCGCCTCCGCGTAAACCCGGAGCAGCCCACGGAGTTTCCTCTGCGTTTGCGCATCCCACAATGGGCGGCAGGCACAGCTATCCGGGTCAACGGCGAAGCACAGCCCATTTCTGCTCCCGGCTCCTTTGCACGTATCGATCGTCTCTGGAAATCAGGCGATGACGTCCGTATCGAATTTCCATTGTCCCCGCGTGTCATTCATGGCGTCTACGACTCGATCAGTATCGAGCGCGGTCCTTTGGTCTTCTCCTATGGGATCGACGAAAGCTGGGTGAAGTTGCGAGAGCGTGGCCTGACCGCTGACTGGCAGGTCTTCCCGGCGAGCCAGTGGAATTACGCTCTCAGGATCGATGCGTCTGATCCCTCCGCAACTCTCACCGTCACCGAATCCGAGCTTGGCACAAGGCCTTTTACACGCACCCACGCACCTGTCGCGATCCATGCAACGGCGCGCCGTGTCAACGCATGGCGCGCAGAGGACGGCGCCGCCGATCCCGTGCCTCAAAGCCCCGTCACAAGCGCCGAGCCAGAGCAATCGCTCGCGCTGACTCCCTACGCAGGGGCGAAACTCCGCATCACTTCGTTCCCGCACTACGAGATCGATTAGTTCTGAGGTCGAGTTGCGATGACCGACGGCGCCTGGCGTTATTTCGAGGGCCACAATATCCCGTCGGCGATGTCGGTGAGCGGGGGCATCATCGCGCCGATCCCCAGGCTGAGCCGCGGCAAGCCCGGTTCCAGATGAACGGTTCAGCGATACCCTACTGCAGATGTGAACTGACCCGGCGGCTGCTTACACGGCGTGGAGTTGAGCTGCGTCGAGTGAAATTAACCCCGTCAAAAGCGAAACAGGCCGTTGGTCGTTCCCGCCCACAGGTAGCCGTCCCTATCCTGCGTTTTTTTACAAATACAGTCGTTGGGATGCCTGCCGCCGCCAGCACGAGGGAGGCGGATAGACCATTGGGACCGGAGCCAATGACTGTTGCAGTTGGGCTGTCCACCTGTTCCATCAGAAACCTCTCGGCGTATATAGAGACCTAAACATTTCTGCAGGCTGTCGCATGTGCTTATGTATAGGGAGTCGCGTGTGCTTATGGATTAGCCTCTGGAAGGTGAGATTCACGCGCCGAAGGAGAATTTAGATGTCGAACACGATTACGCCGACCGTTTTCTATCGCACGCTTAACGTGGAGGGGCTGGAACTTTTCTATCGCGAAGCCGGTCCCCGGGATGGTCCCATAGTTCTGCTCTTGCACGGCTTTCCGTCGTCTTCTCATATGTTCCGCAATCTGATTCCTCATGCTCGCGGATAAATATCACGTCGTTGCCCCAGACTTCCCCGGATACGGCGAAAGCTCCGCACCGTCGGTCAACGATTTCGACTATTCTTTCGAGCGGTTCGCGACTGTCGCCGAAAGGTTCACCGAAAAGCCGGATCTTTCTTCATACGCGCTATACCTCTCGGACATAGGTGCATCGGTTGGCTTCCGTTTATCTGCCATGCATCCCGAACGCGTCGCCGCTATGATCGTCGAAAACGGGGACGTTCATGTTGAAGCCATTAATCGGGAGTTCTTAAAAGCGGGATTACTTGACTATTGGGAGGATCGGCGCGAAAAGAATGCTCGAGTTCTGCTCGATTGGCTTCTGACGATTGAAGAAACCAAGTGGCATTATCTGCATGGTGCCCGCGATCCGTCAAAGATCAGCCCTGGCAATTGGGTGATCGACAAGGTGACCTGGCCTCCACCCAGATGATTGCTAAAAGCTGACCAAGAATGTTACGCGGAGAGGCTGAGCCCAGCCATGTTCGCCTCTGGGCGTCTGGGCACCCCATCATTTCTGACGATTGCTCAGTTTCAGCTCCTGCAAGCCCAGTTGGCCAGCCAATGTTTACGATTTAAAGCCAATTCTCGGCTCAGGCAGTGCTGGACGTCTTCGTAGTTCTCACGCTTTGGCGATCGTCCGGCCTTGTTTCTTTACGGCGACTATCCCGTTCCAACCATCCTTCCCCGGTGGTGGCGCAACTGATTCTCGGATCTTCAGCTCGGTTTTGAGAATGATGTTCCGCACTGGGCTGTTTTTGTCCGCCACGCGGCTGAGCGCCAGTTGTGCCGCCTCTGCTCCGAGCTGATAAGAGGATTGGTAAACAGAAGACAGCTGTGGAGTCGTAGTTTCGGTTAGATCGAGTCCGTCAAACCCGATGATCGAAATGTCTTCCGGGCAGCGTAGTTTCTCCTCGCGAGCCGCAATGAGCGATCCCAAAGCAATCATATCGTTGCAGGCAAGAATAGCAGTTGGGCGCGGAAGCAGCCGCAACAGGATCTTGGTTTTTGCGTAGCCGCCTGCCCGATCAAAACTCGATTCCTGCATATAATGAGGTGGTACTTCAAGACCGGCCTTGCGAATCGCGCGCTTGAAACCCTTCAACCGATCTTGCGAATTGGTCAGGTACAGAGGACCTGTGATCACCGCCAGTTGGCGGTGGCCAAGACCGATGAGGAACGAAGTCGCGCTATATGCCCCAACCGCATTGTCGGTTGTCACGCTATCGCCAACCCAGTGTTGGGGTATGCGGTCGACGCAGACCACTGCCGCTCCAGATTTCCGATACGATTCCACATGCGCCGTCAGTTCGCTGAGGTCGGATGGTATTACGATCAGTCCGGAGGGAAGATACGTCTGGAGCGCGTTGAGCTGTGCGAGTTCCTTCTCGTGATCGTTATCTGTGTTGCACAGGACCAGACGGTATCCGTGAGCAAATGCCACGTCCTCCGCCCCCCGCACGACACCGGGAAAGAATGGATTCAAAATGTCTGGCACAATCATGACCAGGATGTTGGTCTTGTCTCGCCTCAAACCGCGCGCCAACTGGCTGGGCTGGTATGCGGCTTTCTGTACGGCCTCCAAAACCCGCTTGCGCAATGGTTCCCTTACCTTCGCTGTGCCGTTCAAGACATGAGAGACAGTGCCCAGCGAAACACCTGCTACTCGGGCGATCTCTTTCATGTTTGCCATCTGTAGTCGCTCCTTTCAGAGGCCCCGAGTCAATCCGCAGCTATGGTTGCCCCGTACACGTGCTTCAGACGCTGCCACCCAAGTTGAACAAAATGATCTGCCCCGTGAATGATTTCAGAATATCAGCCGCCTCAATTGCCCAACTGCTCACCGCAGCATCGAGGTTACCAACAGATTCAGTCCCAACAGGAAAAACACAAACATGGCGATCATGCCGTTGGTGGCCTTTGAAGCCCCTTTTGGTTTCTTTCCGCACAACTATCCCCAAATGGCGGCGATCACGATCCCGCACTGTCCGAGGCCATAGGCGATGGCCGGGCTGGCCGCCTTGGAAACGACCCCTCTAGAAGTGACTCCGATGCCGTTGATGACTCCGCCCAGCACCCCGAAAGTTTGAAATTTGAGGGTGTAGCTCGCGAAATAATCGGTGTACGTCACGCGTGGGCCTTGCACCGGATGGAACATGAGATAGCTGTTAAATATAAAGTTTGAGGCGAAGCCGCCGACACAATAGATAAAAACAGCAGCCTACGGCCCGAACTTACCGGGTTCAAGGCGATCGAAGTCGGGAGAGAGGCACCTCTGCACGGAGAAGTAAAGCAGGCCCATCAGGATGCCGCCGCTCAGGGCAAGAAGAATTCCCATACGAACCTGCTTGGGGCACTGGTTGTCCGCCTGGGGTTGTGACAGGCAAACGCGTCGAGCACGATGGGAAACGCAACGCAGGCAACACAGATGAAGATCAGGAGCGGAGCCCCATTGGGGTTGAACAAATTGTTGATGAGCACACCGTCCACGAGCGCGATACCGATGGCGATGGGATAGGCGACAGCCATGCCGGCGAGATCCAGGCAGCCATGAAACGGATGTTCGCTAGGTTGTAAACAATGCCGTCCAGAATTGCCCGTCCGTAACTGCTGGCGCTTCCCTGGCGAAGATCTGCGACGAGACTCCTTCCATGTGCCCCGAATGAGCCGAAGGTAAACCCGACCAGCAGGGGCAGCAGCAGATAGCCGATCGCTTGGTCACAATAGAGAAATGGGAACCTTGGAACGTGGCTCCAATTTGAGCGTATTGGCCCACGATCCCCAGCAGAGCACGATGAGTATGCAGAACACAATCGCAACTGGATGAGAATGTATAAGTATTCATTGCAACCGTCCTTGGTCGCTATGGTGCTGCGAACCGCCATTATGCCTCACGAATGGAATAGCCGTGGTGAATGGCGCTGGAACCCTAAGTTCACCCAGACGCATGATCGCGCCTACGATGAGCAGGTTTCTGGTCCCCACAGAAGCTCATCAGAACTTCTCAAAGCTCCTTCAATGCATGGCAACTACAAGCGAGATTGGGAAGGCTTTCAAGGATAATCCGCCAAAAGTGCAGTTCCCTGATAAGGATTGTCAAAGACGATATCCATCGTAATGCGAAACCTGCGTCTGCAATACAGCATTGACAGCAGAGCGTCTTAGCAGGTAATGTTCGTGCATGTATTTGAAACCATTCAATCCACAACTGTTCAGGTCTAGCCATGCGCTCCAGCCGAATTGAGTCGTGGCTGTCTTAGAGGAATACTATGTTGAAAACCCTGACCGTATTGCATACGCCGGAGCTTCTGCACACATTGGCTTCGATGGGACATGGGGATGAGATCGCTCTTGTGGACGCCAATTTTCCGGCAGCATCGATGGGGCAACGACTCGTTCGTCTGGACGGCACAGATCTGGCGGGGGCACTTGAAGCTTGCCTCCAACTCATGCCACTCGACAGTTTTGTAAAAGAGAGCGCGTTCCGCATGCAGCCAGTCCATGCGCCAGACGAACTTCCGGAGGTCCAGCAGGTCTGTCAGAAAATCATTGACAGAGCGGAGCGAAAGCATGTGCCGCTGACCGGCTTATCCCGGGAGGCGTTCTATCGTCGGGCCGCGAAAGCCTATGCGGTACTCGCGACCGGCGAGCAGCGCCCTTACGGTTGCATTCTGCTGAAGAAGGGCGTGATCTTTCCTCCGAATTCTCGCTGAAGTTGCCTGGCCCGCATTTGCCTTATTATTGTCCCGGTCCGATGCCAGGAGTTTTCTCAGAAATTCTCACCGAAGGCAGCTCAAGGCAGCCGGGTTTCCGCAGAAATAACCATGACATCTGTAGCGGATGCAGCATGAAGTGAAATTGGAGTTGCAAAAAAGGAGCGAATTCCGCCTTCTGAAGCCGGACGGTTCCCGAACGCCGCCGCAGCTTTCTCCTTAACTCGAAGGCTCCGAACCGTCCATGCCAAGCCGGGAGGATATTGAAGCGCTCATCCTCGCGGCAACCGGTTAATGCGCCCCCGCGAGCCTATCGCGTTTGCCCACGGAAGCCTCTTGTCCGCGGAGGTCTTCGGCGCGGCGCAGGGCTCAACTCCATTGGATGAATCGGCTTCTGCCAATACATCGAGTAACGCTATCATAAAGTCCACCACGCAATAATGGCGCTTCGAGCATCTTCCCATCCATCCGGTCCAGCGCCGCCCTTTCGTCGGGAATAGAGGAGCGTAGGCCGGATTCTTCCGTGGGATTGTATGCGGTGCTGAAAACTTACATGCCGCTCTATTCGGACGATAAGAGCCGGACCCGGAATATGGTTTGTTGTCAATGCATTGTGGTTTTTTCCCGCACCAGGGAGAAAAATAACTTGACAATTCATGAATCTCATCCATAGCATACGGTTCGTTATTTTGAAAGCATTCAAAGCGGAGGCTGCACATGGAAATGACAACGAGGGGCCGGCTATATCTACGGTTCCGGCTGGTCGGATGGTTATTGTTTGTGCTGGCTATAGGCTACTGGGCGAGTCCCGTGAGTGCCCAGGCGACAAATGCACAAATAAACGGTATGGTCGTGGACATAACCGGAGCGGTAATTCCCAATGCGACAATTGAAGTCCACAATGCGGGAACTGGCCTAAGCCGCACCGTCACCAGCTCGGCGACCGGTGATTACGTAATTCCCTCGCTTCCCGTCGGCATCTACGTGCTGAAGGTTGCAGCGAAGGGGTTCAAAACTTACGCTCAATCGGGGATCGTTCTTGTGGATGGAGAACTAGCCCGTGTAGTTGTAACTATGCAACCCGGAAGCGCGACTGAAACTGTTCAGGTCTCTGAGAATCCGCTGCAAGTCAACACCACCTCGGCGAGCATCGACACTGAGGTTTCTACCACACAACTCGAACAGCTGCCCCTCAATACACGCGATACGCTGCAACTCATCACCCTCGTACCCGGAGTTGGGGACGCTTCCCTCCCTACCGCCGTCGTCAACCAGCGCGACGGCCCGACATTCAGCGTGAACGGAAGCCGCATTAACGGCAGTGAAGTCTCGCTTGACGGCGCAATCTTTGTAACCGGGCTCTATAACCGCCCGGTGAACCTTCCGAATCCTGACTCGATCGGAGAGTTTACGGACCTGACGAATAGCTACAGTCCGGAGTACGGACATGCGTCGGGAGGAGCGTTTGTAGCTGTCAGCAAAGCGGGAACCAACACCTTCCATGGATCGGCGTGGGAGTTTTTGCGTAACGACGATCTCGATGCGAGAAACTGGTTCGCGCCAGCTCCGGCGACAAAACCGACGTTGAAACAAAACCAGTTTGGTGTTGCCGGGGGCGGACCAATCCTGAAGAACAAGGCCTTCTTCTTCGCCACTTACGAGGGATTGCGAATTCGCCAGGTTACTCTTGAGAATCTTTCCGACAATACGCCCGCCGAGCGCGCTGGAACCTTCCCGGGAACCGCTGCGAACCCGCTCTGGGACCCATTCACCAATTCGCCTTACCCGTACAACGCTGCAACGGGAACATATCAAATACCGCAGAGCGAGTGGGATCCGGTATCGGTGGCTTTCATGCAGACCTACATACCCGTTGCAAGTGCGGCCACCGGGCTGGCTACGTACCAAGTGCCAACTCCTACCAACGGCAACCAATACACGGCCAGAGTTGATTACCACCCAACAAACAATGATGACACATATGTCCGTTTCTTCCATATGAACGACACGGCTGTATCCCCTCCTCCATATGCCCCCCAAATTACCTCTACGGCTTACGACAACTTCTCGGAACCGGATTGGGGCACTACTGTCAGGGACACGCACATCTTCAACCAGAATCTGATCGGCGACTTCGGATTCTCGGATACAAATATAACGACAAATGGCACGCCAGAAGGAACAATCGTGACGCTGGCGCAAATGGGCGGCCTCTATTCCACCGGCAATTACAACGTATCTCCGGCGGTGTCAGTAGCTGGCGTCAACGCATGGTTCGGTTCAGGTAATCCGTGGTATGAGAATACGGCTCTGAAACAGGCTGATGCCAAGCTGACATGGACCAAGGGAAGGAACCTATGGGAGTTTGGCGGTATGGCCCTTCGTGAAGCTGAGGAGATCGATTGGATCGACTGTAACTCCTCCGGAAATCCATACTTTAGCGGCGCGTATACCGGATCCGCCGGAGCGACTGAGGGAACAAATTGGGCGGATTATCTCATTGGGAAGGCTATTAGCTTCGGGCAGTACACCCCCTATTATGGTAACGATCATACAGTTCAATTGGGATTCTATGGTCAGGATACTTATAAGGTATCGTCGCGGCTGACACTGGATTTGGGCATGCGGTATGACGCGTTGGTTCCCTGGCGGGAAATCAGGCTTGACTCTCCCGCAGTTGATCTGACCGATCCCACTTTTCAGTCGACTCGATTTCCAACCGCCCCTCCGGGCCTCACGTTTCCGGGAGATCCGGGAATTCCGCCTGGAGTGATGTTCATGGACACGACCGACTTTGCACCGCGGCTTGGATTTGCCTACGATCTCTTTGGCAATGGAAAAACTGCGATACGCGGAGGGTACGGCATCTTCTATAACCCGCCCGGAGCGATCACCACGGACAACACTATCGAAGCGCCACCCTTCGAGCCCGAACTAACTTTTACTCCAAATACCTTCACCAATCCCTACGCAGGGACCGGGTACACGGATCCGTTCCCATACCCCTATCTCAATCCCGGAACGAATCCTGTCTGGCCGTTTCCGGCGCAGTTCTACGCACCGGATCCGCATATCAAGAACGCGTACACGCAACAGTTCAACCTCAACGTGCAGCATGAATTTCCGCAAGATTTCATGGTGCAGATCGGCTATGTGGGAAGCAGGGGAGACCGGTTGTGGGATGGAAATCAGGCCAATGCCGCTCCTTACTCCGCCGGAGGCAGTGCGGCAAATGCGCAGTCGCGGCGCCCCTTCCTGCCTCAGTATTACGCCGGGATCACGAGAATTGCCGACATTGGATCCTCCAACTACAACTCACTGCAGGTCACCGTACGCAAGCGCCTTTCTGCGGGTTACACTTTGCAAGCCGCATACACGTATGCGAAGTCCATGGATACGGGCTCCTATGCCGACGTGGACGGCGGTACTGAACAAAACCCCGTCAATCCACTTGAATACGCCAGGTCTGACTTCGATCAGAAGCAAATTTTGAGTGTAAATGGGGTCTGGTATCTCCCGCAGTTTAAGAGCCTGGGCTTTGCGAGTCAGGCAGTAGGTGGATGGGAGCTTTCGGGCATCGTGAGCTACAGCAGCGGATATCCGTTCTCCGTGGACACCGGCGCCCCGGCGCCGTGGCTCGGGGCGGGCAGGGATATTGGAAACCTGCGCGAGAATCAGACGGGCATTAATCCTTGTGCAGGATGCGGGAGCCGGGACTCGTGGACCAGAACTGGCTACTTCAATACAGCGGCCTTCGCTTCGCCTCTCAATCCGCCTTACACCTACGGAACCTTTGGCAACAGCGGGCGCAACAGCTTTATCGGCCCCTCGTATTTCGATACCGACATGAGCCTTGTGAAAAACTTTCCGCTCTTGCGCCGCGAAAGCTCGAAAGTTCAAATTCGCGCTGATTTCTTCAATCTTTTCAACAGAGCGCCTTTTGACAGCCCGGAAGCATCAAGCCCCTCCTCCGCTTTCGGGCTAATCACTGCTGCCGGGAACGCCAGGGAGGTTCAGGTCGCGTTGCGGCTGGACTTCTAGCGCGGCACAAGGTCACCTTATGGCAGCCGGCAAGTTTTGCTCCCTTGTTGGCTGCCATCACAAAAGAGAAATCGCGGGTAAGAAATCCTGGCAGCAAAGGAGAGCCGTGTATCAACCTGAGATTTACTGGGTTGCGCTGTTGTTCATGTTGGTAAGCATGTTGTGCTGGGGCTCTTGGGCAAACACGATGAAGCTCGCTCCGGGCTATTGTTTTCAGCTTTTTTATTGGGACTACGTCGCCGGCGTCGTGCTCGGTAGCCTATGCTGGGGCGTGACTCTAGGCAATTGGGAAGGAGGGAGTCTCTCTTTTGTTGCCAACATAAGTGTGGCCGACAGACATCACATACTGCTCGCGATCACCGGAGGAGCTGTCTTCAATCTTGCCAACCTGCTTCTGGTTGCGGCGATTGAAATTGCGGGACTGGCGGTTGCGTTTCCCATTGGAATCGGTTTGGCCTTAGTCGTTGGCGTTCTCTTGAATTATGCGATTTCGCCGAAAGGAGACCCTCGGCTTCTCTTCGGCGGCATGGCACTTGTCATTCTGGCCATCATTCTGGATGCGCTCGCGTACTTCCGGAGGGAGGGGAATAAACGGTCCGTCAGTGCTCGCGGAGTTTGGATCAGCATTGCCTGCGGCGTGCTCATGGGCCTCTTCTATCCGCTGGTCGCTAGAGCATTGCAGGGTCGCGCATCCCTGGGACCCTACACTGTCGTATTCTTCTTTTCCCTTGGGGTAGCGATCTGCGCCCTTCCTGTGAATTCCCTGCTCATGAAGAAGCCGCTCACTGGCACTCCGCCGGTTAAGATGTCTCAGTATTTCCAGACTCAATCAAGTTGGCATTTATGGGGAGTTCTGGGTGGGCTGATCTGGTGCACTGGAATGGTATTTAATATCGTTGCATCTCATGCGCAAGTAATTGGCCCTGCCGTTTCTTATGCAATCGGGCAGGGTGCCACGATGGTGTCTGCGCTGTGGGGTGTTTTCGTCTGGAAGGAATTCGCCAACGCCCCGGCGTCTTCGCGGAAACTAATTCCTGCTATGTTCGTTTTCTTTTTACTCGGGCTCGGATCGATCGCCGTAGCCCCCATGGTGACGCGCTGATTTATGAAGAAGCCAATTGTCGTTATCGGCAGCATTAATATTGACATGGTGGTCGGAGCCGCGCGTATTCCGAGAGTCGGCGAGACGGTTGCAGGTAAAACCTTTAACACTTTTTTTGGCGGTAAGGGAGCTAATCAAGCGGTCGCTGTGGCGAAGCTAGGCTACCCTGTTGCGATAGTTGGCTGTGTGGGGACCGATGCATTCGGAGGGCAACTGCAGATAGGGCTCGATTCTGCCGGCGTGGACAGCAGCAGCGTCAGTTTTGTCAAGGGTCCATCCGGGCTGGCGCTCATTACTACGACCTCACATGGCGAGAACAGCATCGTAGTGGTACCAGGTGCGAATGAACACCTGGGACCGGTGCTTCTCGATGAGGCGGCTCCGCTGCTGGAAAGCGCCGGAATGATCCTCACACAGCTGGAAATTCCCTTCGATACAGTGGAGCATCTAGCGCAGTTCGCAGAGCGGAAAAATATCCCCCTAATGCTCGATCCCGCCCCAGCTCGTGACCTGCCGATGAGTCTGCTCCGCAGGGTTTCCTGGATTACTCCCAATGAGACCGAAATTCAGGAATTACTGAAGAGGAAGATTACGAGTGACGAGGACTACTTTGAAGCGGCGGTGAGCCTGCTTTCATGCGGCGCCAAAAATGTGTTGCTGAAAATGGGGTCACGCGGCGCCCTTGTCGCGCAACAGGATGGATCGAAAGAGATAGTCCCGGCTCATCCTGTGGATCCAGTGGACACGACGGCCGCCGGAGATTCCTTTAACGGCGCCTTTGCCGTGGGTCTCATGCTGGGGAAGAGTCCCCACGAGAGCGCAACCTTCGCTGCCGCCGCGGCGGCTGTCTCCGTCACGCGCGCCGGCGCCCAGCCCTCCATGCCCACAATGGACGAAGTCATGTCTTTCATGAGCGAGCAAGCGCAGGTGGAATCGCAACCCAATTGAACAGGATCAGCTTAAGGCTGCCGTACAAACCCTGGGAGGGATTGACATGAAGAACGTGCTCGGCGTTTCGATTCGAATGTTAAGTCTTTCGATTCTGGCCTCAGCGTTAGTCCTGGGTGTCCAGGCCCAGGATTCGCGTTTTGTTCCATTCTCCTTTCAAGACCAGTTGTTAAATTCTCCACCCTGCCTGACCATTCGCATGGCATGGGAGGGTCCCACCATTCCGTGTACCCCCTCCACGCACCGAGAATGGCTTGCAGACCTGACCCATTGGCGGGCTGAGCGCCGAATCCGAAT